>Ga0116148_1000042_pt1 | contig 138305 bp, 176 predicted proteins | sample AD_UKC055_MetaG_FD_89786 | JGI IMG/M metagenome (GOLD analysis project Ga0116148, IMG submission 89786) | Active sludge microbial communities of municipal wastewater-treating anaerobic digesters from USA - AD_UKC055_MetaG | ecosystem: Engineered > Bioreactor > Anaerobic > Digestate | place...
ACCGCCCGCTTCGGGAGCACCGGGAGCACCGGGAGCACCGGGAGCACCGCCCGCTTCGGGAGCACCGGGAGCACCGACATCCTCGAGAGCACCGGGAGCACCGACATCCCCGGGAGCACCGGGAGCACCGGGAGCACCGGGAGCACCGCCCGCTTCGGGAGCACCGGGAGCACCGACATCCCCGGGAGCACCGGGAGCACCGGGAGCACCGGGAACGCCAAGTGCGCCTCCAAGCGCCCCCCCGGGCGCGACCCCCCCTCTCTTAGACGTTGGTGAAATAGATAAAGAAGGAATTGGCTCAGCAGAATATCCTTATATTATTTTACATGCAATTAAAATTATTATTAATGCTATAAAAACCGACTTTTCTCGTACGGGAAATTATTTTGATAAAGATAGCAGTGGAAATTATAAACCTCTTCCAACTACTTTTACTGAAACAATCGATAGAATAATGTTAAAAGACCTTATTCTTCTGAAAGAAAGGAGAAGAGGGGGAGGGAGAGGAAGAGAGGGGGCAAGAGGTGATGGGCAAGCCGGGGGAGAAGTAGAAATACCGGATGAATTTCTTTATAATTTTCATAGTAGATATAATAAATATCCTGGACAACCATTTTCTATTGAAGTGCCCGCTGGAAGAATGGGCAAGGCGGTACCTGGTTTAAATGGGGTTAACATTAAAGTTATTTGGAATGTTAATAGACATCTTAATAGAATATATGTAGTCGTTTATAAAAACGGAAAAGAATCCGGTGCTATTATGATTATGCAATTTTATGACCATCATGTTAATCCAATAGCAGGCGCAACAAAAAGCGGAGACGAAAATGAATTTAAAATTGATAAAATAGTAAAGGCCGTCAATCCACATATAAAAAGCCGATTGGCAGAAGCACCCCCGACTATACGGCAGGCGATTGAACAAGAAACCGAAACCTTTATGCGAGCATTATTAGCAACGGTTAGTCGTAAAAGTATGGAATTTAAATCTAAGTCTGGTCGAAAGGTATTTCCTTTAACATGGGATGATTCTGGCAAGGTTACTTATAAAGATGCACATGGAAATTCTATAACTATAAAACAAAACGATGTAATTAATATATTAAAAGGAAATTATGATATAGCTAAAAAATGGGAAGATTCTCTTGATTATGCAGGATATTTTGGAAAATTTAATACGCTTAAGCCTATTCCTATTGTAGAACAAGGTGAATTTTTAAAAGCTCTTAGCCAGATGGTTATGAGCGGGGTTGATGAAAATTCAGCCAAATCGATTTTAATTAGTGCTTGGATAGAATTACGTCGAAGATATAATAAATCTCCTGATAATATTACGGCTGCTGATTTAATAAATGTAGCGAGCGGTACCGCTACACCGCCGGCACCGGCACCGCCAGCGCCAGCGTCGAAAGGAGCACCGCCCGCACCGGGAGCACCAACGGCAACGCCGGGAGCACCGACATCCCCGGGAGCACCAACGGCAACACCATCAACGGAACAAGGAAAGGAAGTATATAGACTTGCAAAAACTGTTCTTGAAAAACGAGGGCTAAAAAATGTTGATATAATTCTTCAAAAAGCTTATACTGAATTAATTAAAACAAAGAAAGAAAACGAAATTAAAGCCGAAGACTTTTTTGAACAAGTACTATTTCAAAAATATACAGAAATGGTAACATCTCTTCAAAACGATGGAATAAACGTTAATACAAAAAATATTACGCCTGTTTTTCAAAAACTTTTTCAAAAAAATCCTAATTTTGATTATTCGGAATTTAAACAAGAAATTCTTAAGGTTTCTACTTTGCCTGCGAATAAATCAACTTCTAAAAATAATGGAAAGATTGAAATTGAAGGGAATGAACTTGTATGGGAAAATCCTACGTCTCATGAAATTCATCATATTAGTTCAGACCAAATAGAATATTTTGTTAAAACAAAACCAAAATTTTTAGCAGCTTTACAAGAAAATCCAGAAATTTATAAAAAATATAAAGAAATGATTAATAAAGCTATACAATCTAAAAAACAAAAAGATACAAGCGGAGAAAAAAAGAATCCAATAAAAGAATTTTGTGTTTTAATCAACCCATTCAATTTTGATAATTTAATATATTAAACGTATTTTACTTAGAGTACTTACTTAGAGTACTTACTTAGAGTACTTACTTAGAGTACTTACTTAGAGTACTTACTTAGAGTACTTATTATTTATAATATCTTAGTATTGTACATTGTAACTAAGAAAGAAATTTTGTCAATTTATTATAATGAAAAATACAGATTATATTTTATATTTAGACATGGACGGAGTATTGGTTAATTATGCTCGCGGGTGGTCTAATGTTGCTAAAAAAACTGGTTTAAGAACTTTAAATTCTTCTGAAGATAAATATACTGAAGAAGAATTAGCACCGATTTATAATAATATTGCCATTCCTGATTTTTGGAGAAATCTTGATTGGGAGCCGGGCGGAAAAGAATTGTTTAAAATATCCAATCAACTTTTTGAAAAGGTCCATATTCTTACTTCAACGGGGTCTAAAGATGATATAGAGTTTCATGAAATTGTTTCATTGGGAAAAATGCAATGGATTAAAGATAATATAGGCAATCAATTAAATGTAAAAAATATTCATATTGTTGATGAAGGAATTGCAAAGGCAGAATTTGCAACTCCGCTTTCAATACTTGTAGATGATAATTTAAAAACAATTGAGGCGTTTGATATGGCCGGAGGATACGGAATATTACATAAATCGTCTAAATATCAAGAAACGATTTTAGAATTAGTAGATTTATCTTCTCCTTTAACACTAGGGGAAGTTTTAAAACAAATTCCTATCATTAAACGTAAATTTTGGAATCAAGAATAAATATTATAAAATATGAATCGGTCTTTGAATAAATTAATATCGGATACGGTTGAGCAGGCGTTTGCAAATGCCCCGGAAAAACTCATAAATCGGGAAGTACAAGAAATTCAAAAGGATATATGTCCTCATTGTAAAAAGAAAATTCAAGAGAAAAATGATTATACAACAAATGGAGGCGTTACGTGGCGACATCGAGATTGCGGGGGATTGCTTGCTCGCCCCGAAACTTCCGCTGAACAGATAAATAATTATATTCGAACATTTATTAAAGAATTTTCTGAGATTACAAAAGAAGCGAAAGCATTATTAGGACATGCTCCGCTTCCTTCAGAAGAGCCCGGCGGAACGATGGCTGCCGTTAATACTTCGGGATTGGCTAAAGAATCGGAAAGAGATTCAGAAATTCCTTATAAATTTGAAGATGAAGAAAGTGGAAACATTGGTGCAATAGATAATGACCCGAAAGCACCAGATTATGACTCGTCAAAGCCACCAGTGATATTACATCCGTATCCCAAATCTGTTCCTCAGTTTGGAGTTAATGAAATTAAAATTGCTAAGCATGTAAAATCTAATATTAAAGTTGACAATGGCTAAATTTCGAATATATAATGAAGATTTATGCCCGGACCTCTGGGATTCTGCTCAACGTCTTGACCCCAAGATAAGACTTAATTTACTTCAATTGGCCCGGGATTTTTATGAGAAAACTAAGTTTTCTGCGCCGATTATTGATGTATATCTTATGGGGTCTATGTCCAATTATAATTGGACGGCAAATAGTGATGTTGATGTTCATATTATTATAAATTATCAACATCTTAAAATGCCTATAGAAACAGCAGAAAAAAGTGTTAAAATAGCTAGTACGCAATGGAATTTTGAACATAATGTTTTTATTAAGGGGCATAAGGTAGAAATGAATATTCAAAATTCAACTGAGAAGAAATTATATGTAATGGGAATTTATTCTCTTATGCGAGACCAATGGGTTCGCAAGCCATTTAAAATTCCGCCTCATATAAATAGAGATATTTTAAAGTTTCAATATAAAGTTATGAAGGATTATATTTTGAATGCTATAGCCAGTAAGAATCAAGAAAAAATGATGGCCGTCAAAAAATATTTGGATGCTTATCGTCAATATGGATTAGATACGAATGGAGAATTAAGTTATGAAAATATTATTTTTAAAATTTTACGTTCGCGGGGTATTATTAAACAACTTAAAGATTCTATTATAGCAGTTTATGACCAAAAAATGTCGGTCAATGAAGGGGGTAAAGTTACTGATAAGGATGTTAGTTCAATTCTTCCAAATTTTTCTCAAAAGGATTCTCCAGAGTTTGGCGACCCTAAGTTTGACCGAAGTTTTAATGACAAATGGGATGAAACGACGGGAGAATTTAAACTGGAACGATTGACTACCAGTGAGCTTAAAGCTTTACGAGAAAAAGCATATCGAATGGCACTGGGGCTAAAGAAGCAAGGACATATGCAATGGGCAAAACAACAACTGGAAAAATATGTCTTTTATGATAAAGAGTTACATCGTCGACTTGATTTTATTAATTCCCCGATTATTGAATCTCCTGTAATAACTCGCCAAGGAAAAATTGCATTATCGGACAACAAACCGCTTAAAAATAAAACTATTGAAGATGTAAATAAAAATATTGTTGTTATTCGACAGGGAGCGGGTGGAGGGTTAATGCCGGAAGGTTGGACATTAGTTTATTTTATGGATTCGGAAGAATCGGCACAGGCCATGAAACGCGGCGAAATCCCATATTTAATGGTTCCACGAGGAACGGGTTATAGTGGCGGAAATCCTATTACTGATATATGGCAGAAGCGGTTTCAAAAGCGCGGGACCGAACATATTCTTGGTGTATTAGAAGGGCATAGTGATAATAAAACCGTTTATATTGACATGATAACCGTTCGGCCAGGATGGAAGCGCAATCGAATTGCTACGTTGATGATAGATAGCCTTAAACGAAGGTTTCCCGAATCACAAATTTTAACTTCGTCGCAAACGGAAGATGGCCAAAAATTATTTAAAACGACCGGAGGAAAAGAATTTCACCCCGACGATAAAAAGGACGAAAATCGAAAGGGACAACATTTTTCAAAGTCTGAAGAAGTGTCTGAAGGCTATGGGGCAGGCATTCCTGAAGAAGACCGTTTAAAAATTAAAAATTCTGACGGGTCTGTTCGCAGATGGCAAATCCGAAGTAAAGATGCTCCCAAGACTCCAAAGTTAACGGAAGAAGAAGAAATTAAATCTCTATCTTCTTCGGATTATCTGGCCGAGTCTTTACTAGAACAAGGCGATTTTAAGCAGTTTAATAATCAAGATTTATATGTAGGTGCTATTTCTACAGACACTTATAAAGTTTATGCTCTTCGTTGTTCGCCATATAAACCTGCTTTATGTATTTCTCATAGTGATTTGCTTAAAAAATATCCTCTTCTTAAATATGAAAATGCAAATTGTTGGAGATATCGGAAGGATTTAAATACAGTTTATTGGTGGGATGCTATTCCAGACCAAAAAATAAAAGATGAACTGGATTACTGGGTAAGTCAAAATACGTCTAATAAAAATCCTAAACATGTTCTTATTAATCCACGCGATGAAGAATCGTATGATGAACTGGGAAAAAATTGGAACGAGTCTCATCCTGTTAATTATTTAAATGAATCGAGAATATGTAAAAGTGAAGATTTATATGTAGGTGCTATTTCTACAGATAATTATAAAGTTTATGCTCTTTGTGGTTCATCATATAAATCCGATATATATTTTTCTCATGGTGATTTGTTTAAAAAATATCCTTTTCTTACATATGAAAATGCAAATTGTTGGAGCTACCGGAAAGATTTAAATAAAGTTTATTGGTGGGATGCTATTCCAGACCAGAAAATAAAGGATGAAGTAGATTATTGGATAAGTCAAAATACACCTAATAAAAACCCGAAACATGTTGTTATTAATCCACGCGAATCGTATGATGAACTGGAAAAAAATTGGACCGAGTCCCATCCTTTTAATTATATAAATGAATCGAGAGCGGGTATAAATAAAAGAGAAGATTTATATTTAGGAAGTATTTCGCCCGAAAATTATAAAATTTATTATCTTCGCTGCCATCCGACTCAAAACATTACTTATTTTTCACATGCAGATTTATTTCAAACATATCCTTTTCTTAGATATGAAGAAACAAAAAATTGGAGATATCGTGCCGATTTAAATACAGTTTATTGGTGGAATGATATACCAGACCAAAAAATAAAAGATGAACTGGATTACTGGGTAAGTCAAAATACACCTAATAAAAACCCGAAACATGTTGTTATTAATCCAATAAGCGGAGTATTGGATGATGATTATAATGAAAGAAAAACATCTTGGCATTTTTCTCATCCCGGAAGTTTAATGGAGGTGTCAAAAAATCAGCTTAATAGTATTTCGGAAATTACTGGTGATATAAAACAACAAATGGCTGATGCTGCACAACGAGTATATGATGAATGGAAACAAGATGAAGAGGGAGTTGATATAGAGTTAGGTACCGGAGGTATTTGTCATATTATTGCAGATGAATTAATAGAAATTCTTTTTAAGAATAATATTTATAATCTTGATATTCAATGTTCAGACCAACCACACGTTTATCTTATTGGTAAATTTAAAGAAGGAATTTTTGTTATTGATATTCCATATTATGTTTATGAAAGTGGCGGAGGATTTTCATGGAAAAAGAAACCCGGAGTAAAGTTTAATTCTAATCATGTTATAATTTATAAGCTTGATGAAGATACTCGACAATGGGAAAAATATGTGACTGATTATGATTAAAATTAAGACATTGATATGCGAAGATAAAGTTCCTGCAATTTCTTTACAACAAGCCGTAGATAATGATTTTTTTGGTCCGGTGTATCATGGAACGTATGAAGATAATCTTTCTAAAATTGAAGACGAAGGATTTAAAATATTTATTGGAATACAAAGGAGCGGAGATATATCACATGGATATGAAGACTATGATTATCATTCTGGGATTCCTGCTCCTATTCATCATTTAGGATTTGGAGTTTATTTTACTACTGTTAAAAGCATAGCTGTAAGGTTTTCAGGTGGAAGTAAAAAGGTTTTAAAAAAAGCATATTTTCTTAATGTTCCTCGTTTAGAAATTATTAATTTTGGTGTTTCTCATACCATGATGAAATGGTGGATAAAAAACGGATATGATTTTAATCCAGATTATAAATATAGTGATGCTTTTGCTCGTTATTCTTTACAGTACTCAGTAAACCGAGGTAAAATTAATCAAGAACGATTAAGGGCGACTATTAATATGACCAATGTATTAAAATCGAAATTTGATGCAGTATGGTTTAAAGGAAAAGGTATTAGAAGACTTCTTGATGGAGACCAAATATGTGTTTACGAACCGGAAGGAAAAATATTTTTAATTGACCCTTCGTTATCTAAAGGATTCGAAATTGGGTCAGTTGTACGAGCCAAGAAAGATATTCAGCATATTAATAGGTATGGAGAAGCATATGGCAAATTAGTTCCCGCCGGTACTAAAGGTATTATAAAAAATAGACGTGAAATGACTCCTTTACAAATGAAATCTTTTGAAGAATTTCCGTGGTATCGTGGAGCAAGTATAAATAAATATGCAGTTTATGTTAAATGGAAAAATATAGGAAATTTAGAAGTAGCCGATGGAGATATTGAGCCTCTTAAGATATAATCATTTTTATCTGCTTATTTCTTCTTATGCATTATATTTATAAATAGACCAGTATTAACAATACAATATTTGACTTATGGCAGACCTTTTAACAAATAATGAGATGTTTTATACTATTTGGGAACCGAAAACCAAAAATCGTTTCCTGATGTATATAGATGGCATTCCAACTTATCTTATTCGAAAGACCGAACGTCCGAAGTGGACCCAAGAACGTAAAACCATTGATTATATTAACTTGCAATGGTACTATAAAGGGAAAACGATATGGAATGAAATTAACTTAGAACTTTATGACCCAGTTGTTCCTTCCGCTACTCAAACCGTTTTTGAATGGTATCGTCTTTCTCACGAATCCGTAACTGGACGTGATGGGTATCAAGACTTTTATAAAAAAGAATGTACAATTGATGTTCTTGGTCCCGTGGGAGATAAAATAGAGGAATGGACATTAAAAGGAGCTTTTCCGACCGATTATGATGGTGGAGAAATGAATTGGACGGATATGGGCGAATCGGTATTAGTTAATCTTAGGATTTCATACGATTACGCAATACTCCAATACTAATTGTATATTAAACGTTAATATTATTTTTAAGTTTATTTAAATATGTATTAATGATATAAAATATAGATATTATGAAGATTGAACTTTTAGAAAATCTTATTCGTCGATGTGTACGAGAGGTTCTTGACCAACTTGAAGAAGGTAAAAATGTCATTAATCTCAATTATTTGAGTGAAGCGGAGGAAGATGAGAATCCACAATCTTCTGCGCCAGATAATCCGCCCGGCTCTTCTCCTGAAACTCCATCTGGGAATAAATCTGGAGATGAGATGGAAAAAGAGCCTTCTACGGAGGAACCAGAGACCGCATTAAAAGGCGCATTAGTTGTTAATCCTAGAAATAAGTCAAATCTTATTCCTATTAAATGGGAAGGAACTGATGAATCTTCTGTTGAAAGAACTCTTTATAATATGGCGGTTTCTATAGCTGGACGAGACGCTAAAGTTTCTTTAGGTGCTCAACGAGCAGGGCGAGAATCTGCTTCTAATCCTAATTTTACAATTTATTTTTATTTTGGAAGATTAGACCCCGAATCGGAAGAAATTTTCTTAATTGCAGATAAAAATCTTCAAATTTGTAAAGATGAATCTGTACATCCTAGCGAACTTGGAGCTCCTGTTGTTTCTGTGCCTACTAGATATACTGGCAAAAAGATTAGAAATTGGGATGATGAACCGAAACCAGAACAATATAATCCCGATGAAAAATATGGAGATTTTGAAAGTCGTATGGGAAGTCTTGTAAGACCCAAGACTTCTATGGCTCCTAGGTATGGAATAGAAGAACCTGATAGATTTATTGAAAGCGCCGCCCCTTTATTTAAAAAAATGATTAATAAAATTCTTGATGGTCGCCGGTAATGAACATTAAACTTGAGCAAATTGATGAATTTTTATATTTGGTTACTAAACAAATATTAAAGGAGGATTCTTTATTTAATCCGGACTCAGAAGATAGGGATTTTAATAATAACCATTCCAATAATAAAAATAAAGGAATAGACCCGACTGATGACCCTAATAAAAATAAAGAGGATATTAGAGCGAGAAAACAGCAAATTGTTAAAGAAATTGCCCAAGTTAAACGAGAAATAGATTCGTTGAAAAAAGAAATGGCTTCTTATATAGAGAAAGTTAAGAAGTATAAAATGGATGATATACCAAAACTTGAAAAGCGGTTGTTAGATTTAAAAAAGGAATTATTAGAATTAAAATAAAATAAAGAATTTTGTTTAATTTTTAATATAAAAAGTCTAAAAGAGTTTTGAAGTAATATGTATTTTAGTACTAGTAACAAACAATAATAATAGTTTATGGCAGACCAAATTATTCCTATTTCAAGGCCGACTGTAAGTCAGCCTGTTTCTACACCACAAAAAAAAGAAGTTAAATTTCCTACAGAAGTTATTAATCTTCCTTCTAAAGGTTGGTTTTATCCTTTAGATAATCCGTTATCCAGCGGACAATTAGAACTTAAAATGATGACGGCCAGAGAAGAAGATATTCTTACGTCACCAAATCTTATTCAAAAAAATATCGTTCTGGATAAGCTTCTTGAATCAGTAGTAATTAATAAAGATATTGTTCTTAATGATATGCTCATTTGTGACAGAAATGCAGCTTTTTTTGCAATTCGTCGATTAGCTTATGGAGATATTTATGACGCGACTATGACTTGTAATCGCTGTGGTAAAGAAAATTCCATTTCAATTGACCTTGGTAAAATGGACAATCGACCCTTTGATTTTGAAAAATATCCGCGAGGAGAAAATGCATTTACTTTTAAACTTCCTTATTCCGGAAGGGAAATTACTTTTAAGTTACTTACTAAAAAGGATGAAAATTTAATTGAACAAGAGTTAAAGGGTATGGAAAAGATTTCTAAAGACGTACGTCGTGAAATTACAACTCGCCTTGGACATGTTATTACGGCTATTGATGGCGATACGAACCGGGCATCTATACGAAAATTTGTTAATGAGGAACTTGTTTCTAAGGATAGTTTAGCTCTTCGTACTTATTTACGAGAAAATATGCCGGATATTGATACTTCCTTTGATTTTCAATGTGTAAATTGTGGATTAGAAAGAAAGGAGGAAACTCCGTTAGGAGTATCCTTTTTTTGGCCTAACTCCGGAGTATAAAGCAAATCTCCATGAAATATTATTTGATTTAACTCATTTTGGAAAAATCGAATATTTTGCTGTTTATGAAATGCCTGTGCAATATAGGGCATTTTATCTTCGAAAGCTTATTAATATAAAAGAACGAGAACAGCGAGAATGGGATAAAGTTTCTTCCGAGTCTAAAGTATCAACATCTAATTCTAATTTAGTTAGAGGGCCTGGTATTAATCGTAATTAATTTAGAGCTATAGCTACGGCTAGAAATCCAATCCATGAAATTATGGCAATTATCCATAAAAAAGCATAAATTATTATCATATCTAATGCTACACGTTGTTCACAATCTTCAAAAATAGCATATTCTTGATATTTCTTTCGTTCAATTATCGGTCCAAAAGCAGGAGCAAACATTCCAAAAAAAATAACTCCCATCAGTCCGATAACACCGATTCCAATAAATAAACGGCCAATCCATCCCGGTTCATTTGTTTCGTTCATGCTATGAATTTAGCACATTTTATATTGTTGTCAAGGAATAAAATTAAAACATCTCTCTATTTATAAATAATATATTGTATAATTTATGGCAGGACCCGTATATCCAAATGTAGATAGTGCTGAAATATCAGTTAATTCTTTAAATGTTGAAAAGGCTCTCCTTGAGTTAGCTTTAAAGCGAAAAACTATATATGAAGAGATTGGCCAAATTAGTCTTAATGCTGAGGCCGATGTTTTAATGCGGAGTAAAGAGGAAGCACGACTTTTGGATGAACTTTCTACTAAGTATCAAAAATTAGCTGAATATATTGATTTAAGAAATAAGGCTACAACAGGTGTATCTTTTGATGCAGCAAAGGCATTAATACGTTCAGCAGAGCAAGAAATAGAAAATATTCATGAATTAATTAGGTTACATAGAAAAGCTAGTCAAATTCAAATACAAATGGAAAAACTTAAATATGCGGAAAACCATAAATATTTTAATTTTGTAATAAATCAAGCAAAAACTCTTTTTGGCGTGCGGGTTGAAGAATTCGGACTTGTTTCTAAAATAAGTGACCAATTACTTAAACTAGGAGTTCGAACTAGATTGCTCGCAAATTTTTTAGGCGGTATTATCATGCTGTTATCATATGGATATAATTTGTTTAATAAAATGGATAAAGCAGCATGGGATTTTCGTAAAGCACTAGGAATGACGCGCCCCGAAGCCGAAGACATTCGAAAAAGCTCTGAAAAAATGGCTATCCAGTATATGGAGGTGGGATTAAGAATAGAAGAAGTGTACAGGGCTACTCGAAGTCTCGCTCATGTTATGGGGGGGGTACATAATGTTACTGAAGGTATAAAGCTAGATGTTGCTCTTTTTTCGGCTCAGCTTGGAGTAGCCGAAGAAATTAGTGCCGATTTTCTTCGCAATATGGCCGCCATTTCTAAAGGTACCTTGGAGGCGCAATCCCATACTATGTATATTGCAAAAAATATAGCAAATGCAGCCGGAGTTCCTCTTCATGAAGTAATGAAGGATGTGGGCGATAAATCCAGAGAAACCTTGACCATGATGTCCCGTGTTCCTAATATAGCATTACGCTCTGCTATTGAATTGCGCCGCATGGGGACCAGCTTAAAACAAGCAGCGGCTTCAAGCCGGCATATTCTTGATTTTACAGAAAGCATGAATGAAGAAATGGAAGCTTCGGTTCTTCTTGGTCGTTCAATCAATTTGCAACGTGCCCGCGAATTAGCATATAGAAGAAACCTTGAAGGTTCAACCAAAGAAATTCTTCGTATTGCTAAATCTGTTGATTTTGAAAATCTTGACCCCTTCCAACAAGACGCATTTGCTAAGGCTACGGGCAAGACAGTGGAAGAATTAACGAATATGCTTCAAACTGACCGGCAGCTCGAAAGGGTGAGAAGGCGAGGAACTCCAGAGCAATTAAAACAACTGGCCCTTTATGAACAAATGCGAAAGGAAAATGAAGCGGCGGCCAAAGCAAGGGCTATGGATGCCAGCCACACGTTACGAACGTTAAATAATCAAACTCGATTAGCAGCAATTTCGGCTAAATGGAATGCGCTTCTTGCAAAAACTACAGAATTTTTATTGCCTATTGTAGATAAATTACTTGAAATGGTTGTACCGGCAATTGATATTGCGATGGCAATTGCTAAGTGGTCGTTTGTTCTCGGAGCTCCGCTCGCAATGATGAATAAAATCGGAATTATGATGTTTAAAGTTGGAGCTGCATTGTTGAGCGTAGTATCTGGAACTTCCAAATTTGCAGGATTTTTGACAAAAATGGCCAATTTCGGAATTTTTCTTGCTAAACCGTGGGAAATGATTTCTAAATTTGTAGGTGTAATTCTTACTAAACTTGGATTTTTTGGAAGATTTCTTGGATTTTTTGGAAAACCCATTCCATACATCGGATGGGCAATTACAGCATTTCAAGCTATTGGCGGATTTATTAAAGGTTGGAATAGTACTACAGGCAATTGGTTACAAAAGCTCGGAGGAGGTCTGATGGGAGTACTTCGAGCTATCATTCCTTGGTTTGATGAAATAGTCAAAGGAATTAAATGGATTTGGAGTAAAGTTGGCGGAGTTGTTACTTTCTTATTTAAATGGTTTACACCTCTTGGTCTTATAATTCAAGCTTTTAAAGATATTAAGAATAATACGGGGGGTATTTCAAAATCATTAGGTACTTTATGGGCAGGTACAAAAGCAGTGTTGGGGACCGTATGGAATATTTATAAATTTTTATTTAAATGGTTTACTCCGCTTGGACTTATAATTCAAGCAGTTCGATTTGTTGGTAAAAATTGGCAAAATGTTATTGCCCCTGTTAAAAAAATATGGGACTGGACTATTAGTCTTGCTAGTAAATCATGGGAAGTTGCAAAGGCTATTTTTAAATGGACATCTCCTATTTTACTCGTCATTAATGGAATTAAATCTATTTTTGAACTTGTTGGGAAAATAAAAGAAAAAATTTCGGACGCATTTAGTGGTGCGTGGGGGAAAGTTAAAGCAATTTGGGGAGGGCGCTCTCCTTCTGAAGCCGGACTATCTATTTACCGTGGAATTCAAAGTGTAGCACCGATGATTCAAAAGTCATTGCACAGTCCATTTCAGTCTCAGCTTGAGATAGCTAAAAAAATGATGCCATTAATTGGTAAAGTAATTTCAACAAGTCCATTGGGAATGCTTTTTGGTGGTGGCAAGTCACTGGAAGCGAAAATAAAAGCAATGTATTTTCCGGCTTTAAATGTTTCTCCGAAAGGTACTAAGTTAGCGGAAGGAGTAAAACCAAAAGCTGAAGGAGAGAAGGGGGGAGAAAAAGAATCTGATAAAATTATGTCAGAAGAAACTGGTAAAAAAATAGTAGAATTGCTTGAGAAAATTTTAGCGAAAGATACAAATATTAATATGGATGGACAGTTGCTTAGTACTCAATTAGCACGACAGACAGATTTCTACGGCGGATTTGGGGCAAATAAAGTATCGTAATATTTATATTATATGGCACAGGCACATTTTGAACCAACATGGGCATTTATTAAGAGACCGGGAGGATATCCTGTAGGTCCAGCGGTGGGAAAGCCCGAATTAATTCTGCAATCGCAGGGCAATGATAAAGCATTGTATCATCGTTTATCTCCTTATTCTAATTATCATCAGGGGTTAATTTCTTGGGGAGATGAGCCATATTATTATATTTATCCTGACCAGGCTAAAAAGTTTCCTCATTCTTTAAAAAAATATGATTCACATATTTTTGCTCTGGGGTCTGGTATTATAGATGTAATTCGAACTACAAAATTTTTGGTATCTGGGCGGGGAGTTGTTTTTCTTGCTAAGCAATTTTTACTTCAAACGGCATCTCCATATAATGAGCGCCGCATTTATAATCCAACATCTCCCATTGTAGCTGCGGGATTAACGTTAACATTGGGGTCGGCTCGTCCAGATAGAGCTTTTGATACTTCGGCCGGTCTTACAGGAATAGCTTCTACTTTGCTGGGAAGCTTAGGGAGCACAATTTTTGGCCCTCCCAAACAAAATCCCGTATCAGGTACAGCATATGCTATAAATTCAAATGCGTTGCCGGAGGCAACTAAAACTTTTGCTGCCAAAGGAAATTTACGAGCAGGAACAGCCCTTCGAGGATTGGCTAATTTGCAATCACAATGGCCGGGTACTTCTCATACGGGGGGAAGTTCTTCGGGAGGGTTTTTATCGGCTGTAAAAAATATAGCAAAATCATTATTTCAAAATTTTATTCCACAAAGACAATCTAATATTCAATTCCGAAGTGATGAGGGGGCATATGGAATGATGATATCTTCGGATTTTAAGTTTAGTGATGACAATGGATATTCGTTTGGTCAAACATGGGTAGCCGGTAGAGCCGGGAATATAAATATTCGTAAAAAAAGTGAATATACAACTTCTCCATATAAGTTATATGCTCAAATTCAAAATGGAACGGTAGTTTTTACTCGGGTTTCTACTCGTTGGTTTGTTTATTATAATATTCCAACGATTGGTGCTGTAGGATATGATGTTAATCAAAGTCATGTTGAGAAAAAACCAGGTTATCGTTATGGAGATTCGATGGGTGCTTCTAAAAATGAAAATTTTGAAGCATCAGAAATGATGGTTCAATATCATTTTTATAAAGAACAAGATTTTCCAACTAAAGACCCAGAAGCACAACGAGCTATTGATACTAAAACTAAGTTATCAATAGTATTAGATAAGATTAAAGCTGCTAGCGAAAAAACATATTTAGTTGAAGCTGACCAAAATTCAGTTCTTTTACAACAAGATTCAGTTAAATATAACTATGACCGATTGTTTAAGACAAAAAATAAAGGGCAAGGACCAAATAATATTACTCTTGGGTCATTAGCAGCGTATCGGTACGAGGGAGTTACAATGCTTAGTAATGAGCTTGTTAATAATGTTCAACATTCTTATAAGCTTCCAACGGCAGGGGCTTTTGATGCTATTAATACATTAGATGTATTGCCCGAGCCGAGAAGTACGGGCGGGTCTCCTCTTTCTGGAAGATGGGAAGTATGGGAGCCTTATAAAGATGATTTAATAGCTCTGTATTTTTATGATGTAGTTAATGAAAAATATATTCCATTTCGAGCGGCAATTAAAGGTATATCCGAGTCGGGGAATGCATCATGGGAAGAATTGCCCTTTATTGGTCGTGCGGATAAGGTATATTCCTATGGCGGGTTTAATCGAAATCTTTCATTTAATTTGGCTGTTGTTATTAGTAGTATTGCTGAATTAGCTCCAACATGGCAACGAATTAATTATATGATGACTTCATATAAACCAGCAAATTATACAAAAGCTAAAGGAGTTGTGGCAAGTGGAAATAATGCGTATGACCGATTTATGGTTCCCCCCATGTTTATGTTAACAATGGGAGATTTGTATAAGGACCAACCTATACTTATTCAATCTGTGACAATGAATATTCCAGATGATGCAGCATGGGAAACTTATAATGAAGAAAATGCTGGCGCAGGGAATTGGGCTTATATGGCTAATCTTATTTCATCTCCTAAAGCGATTTTTGGACAAGTTCCTCGGGAAGTCGACCTTGGGTTTACGGTTGTTTTACTCGAAAAAGAGCGAGCCGTGGTTGGAGGGGCCAATTTTGGACATGCCCCCAGAACCGAAGAATTTCAAAAATGGAATACAGACACGGTTCCAGATGGAAAGGCTCCGAATAATTGGCATGAATATTATGTGGTGGATGTTATCAAACAAGGATTTATTGACGAGCCGATGAAGGCACCCGCTGAGCCGCCGCCTCCTCCCCCTCCCCCTCCACCGTTTAAACTATTATCGGCAGAACCCGTTCCCCCTCCGGTCCCACGGCTTCCCAGCCCGATAAGTAATGTAAGAACAAACAATGTAGCCCCTCCATTCAATATATGATTAGATACGAAGACATACCAATAAAACAAAGATGGGACGGAAAACGAGTTTATCAGTCGGTGACATATCCTCCAATTCCTCCGCAAGAATCAGACCTTCAAATAATTTCAAATTCTGAAGATTATCTTGACTCTTTAGCATTTAAATATTACGGCGACCCTTCTTTGTATTGGATTATTGGTTTAGCAAATAATTTAGGTAAAGGTCGTTTAAGTGTCCCGGCCGGAATGACATTACGAATTCCGATTGATGTTGGAAGTATTTTAATTGCATTTAATCAACTCAATTCATAAATGATAAAATAGTTTTAAATATATGTTTATTTTTATAAATGTAATTATAGAAAGGAGATAATGTCATATGCCTCCACCGATTATTCCTTGGGAGCCATGTAATTTTCCGGAAGAAATACAAGACGAGCTTTATCGTCGCAAGAAAAATCGTAGTTTAAGATATATTGAAAATACAGACCTTGGTAATTGGGATAAATATCGTGGTCCCATGTCTCCTTGGGTACGTTTATGTTCAAATAGTAAAGGACTTCAATATCAACAAGATAAAGATGGAAATATAGCCACTAATGAGGATGGTAGTCCAATACCAGTTTCTTCGTCTAAACGAAAAGAAGGTTTTGTTTTATTTGGAGGCAAGGGATTTTATTCAAATTATGGTTTTTCTCAAGATAGAAATAATCCATCCATTATTGGATATGTTCCAAGCGCAGGAATTAGTCCGCATATTATTGAAAATGACCTCAATCGAGATTATCCAATTCATGTACCAGCCCCAGAAATTGAGAGAATAAGTGTATCTATTCAAAAAGAACTTTACCGAAGAGCATCGGTGGAATGGGTATGTTTTTCAAAAAAACAATTAGAATATTTAACGCCTTATTTTCTTGTACCGGGAATTACATGCATTATGGAATGGGGGTGGAATCTTTATAATCCCAAGTCATTAGTTGACCTTACAGATGTAGGAGAGCTTGAAAAATTATTTAATAATCCATATCCTCTTTATACAAAAAATATTTTATTATCCAAAGGAAATTATGATGTTATTTTTGGCATTGTTACTAATTTTGAATGGTCGGTAGATGGTAACAAATTTCGTTGTAAAACAGAAATTACATCTAAAGACCGTATTTATGCGGGATTAGTTGTAGATGCGAATACGATGGATAAAGAATCTACCGAAGAAAAAGAGGATTCGGGAACCAAGATATTTGATAGTATTATACAATTTGTAGATAAATCACTCGATAAGTTTCGAAATATTATAAGACAGCCGCCCGATTCTATTCCTGAGCTTACAAAATTTTGCAATTATGTTCGGAAAGTACATCCCGATAATGCCAATGAATATCTTTATGGAGTTTTTTTTGGACGAGACCCCGGGGACAAAAAAAATAAATTTCAGTATAAGCCAAATAAAGATAAAGATTTTGACCATCCTCCTCCGAGTAAAGACTTGTGGTTAAATTTGGGTCTTGTTATTGAAGCTATTAATTTTCATTGTTGTCCCCTTAAAGCTACAAAAGGGGAGGAAATGTTTCATATAGATATAGATGATGTGGTTGTAGGCGCACATCCAAATATGATTTCTAGCGATGGGTCAATTTGTCTTATTCCAAATTTTGAATCCCCACATTATTTTGCTGGAAAATATGGTCCGGAAAAAACAGAGTCCGAAAATTATTCGCCCGGAGATTTTGATGCTAAATTAAAAATAGCCGATTATGTAAATCCTGTTCCGGCAACATTACATGAGGCTAGAAAGGCCAAGAAACTCGCAGACTTTCGTCTTCAAGATGTTTGCGGGACGGGAGGTGTTGCATATCGAGATGATATAGATTTAGTTATCAATTCTCTTCGTTATGAAAATGGTATAGCTTCGGGAACATGTTCATTTCCTTTTAGAGTTCCTCATCCAGCCCCGGGCCAAAATATTCCATATCCCGACCATTTTTCGGGTTACCTTAAACATATATATGTAAATTTGGCATATTTAAAAGACATATTAGATAATAGTTCTGATATTACAACCTATTATAAACTTGTAGAAAAAATTCTTGAAGGAATTAATAGTGCCTGTGGTGGTTTTTGGGATTTGAGACTTGTAAGTGGGCAAGGCGATGCGACTATTACGCCCGACCAGCCGGCCCCAATGAAAATTGTAGATTATAAATTTATGTCGTTTTCAAACAGAGGAAAGGTATGGGCATTTGATTATTTTGGAGCCGATAGTTTATTACTGGGCATAGATTTCAGACCTACTTTAAGCAATGCACAAGCCATTCGTACAATTTATGCACCGACTAACAATCCTGAAAACAAAACGATAGTTACTAATGGCACTAATGAATTGCTTGAATATATGTTTCGAGATAGATTGAAGCTAGGAGAAAATGTTGGTAATTCCCCTACTCCTAATGCCGATACTAGTGGATTTGAAACTACCATGCATGAATTGCAAGGAATTATACCTTGTCATAATGCATATCAAATGACTACAGATGTTAATATACGACGGTTAGTTATGCCAGCTTCAGATATACAAAAGCTTTTGCTTGATGATAGTGATGAAGAAAATAATCCAAAATATACAGGTATTATGCCGGGCATTCAGGCTTCATTTACGATTCAAGGAATTGGTGGATTACGAACATTTATGATGTTTTTAGTACGCGGGCTTCCTCAACCATATTCAGAAAAAAATATTGTTTTTCGTATAATAGATGTTCAAGATACTATTGAGGCCGGAAATTGGACTACTAAAATTACAGCGGGTGTTATTCCATTACGCGGTCATATTAAAGCTCGTCTTGGAATACCCTAAATAATTTTGCGAATATAAAAAACTTGACTCTATAATCAGGTATGGCATAATGGGGCATAATGATAGAAACCATTTCAGATGTAACTCGTTTTCAAACTGAAAATCAGCGGGGGGATTGGATTGTACATTCGATTCCGGTCCATGTTTGTCATTCGGCCATTTCACATCCGAGCATTCTTTTTATTCGTAATATTTCTACAGGAAAAACATATTATTATGCATTTAATCATCCCGATTCAAAGCCAAAAATTAATTCAGAAGTGATTTATACTATTCTTCAAATGCCCAATAAAAAATGGACACTTGATAAGAAATCTTTTGACCATTGTTATAAAGAAATTTCTAATGTTTATGATGCCAATGCTTTTTTATGGATGAAATCTAATGAAATATTTGAAATATTAGATTATGAAACTTCTGCTCATAATTTTATACGTAAAAATAGTTTGGAATATAAAATGTTAAATTTAGTTATTCCATTAATGAAACATAAAGAAATGTTTGATGAAATAGCAGATGATTTATCAAAATTAATAGGGAAGTATGAACCTGATTTAACATTTTCTCGATTTAATGACCTTATTATAGGAACTCTCGGAGAGTTGGAGAGACAAGGAATTTGTGTGGACAGGGAATTGTTTAAATCTCGTTATAAATTGGACCCCGGAGTATCGGGCATGGTTTATAGTCAATATAATGTTTATACTTCTACGGGTCGTCCCAGCAATCGCTACGAAGGTGTAAATTATGCTGCTCTTAGCCAAAACGACGGAGCCCGAAAATGTTTCATTTCAAGATATGGTAAAGAAGGGGCTATTGTAGTATTAGATTATACTACTTTTCATCCCAGAATTATTAGTCGTTTGGTTAAATATAATATACCTTTAACTACTGATATTTATACATATTTAGCGAAACTTTATTTTAAAAAAAATGAAGTAGATGAGATTGATATTAAAGAGGCAAAAAATCTTACATTTCGGCAATTTTATGGTGGAATAGAGGATAAATATTCACATATAAAATTTCTTGCTTCTATTAAAAATTATATGGATGAACAATGGGAATTTTTTAAAACCAAAGGTTATATCCAGACCCCTTTCTTTAAGCGTAAAATAACTTCTAGGCATCTTTTAGACCCCAGCCCGCCTAAAGTATTCAACTATATTTTGCAAGCGACTGAGGGCGAATTAAGCATTCCTAAAATAAAGTCAGTTTTAGATTTTTTAAGGGGATATAAAACAAAAGCTATACTTTATATTTATGATGCCATTTTATTTGATTATTATAAACCAGAAGGAATGGGTCTTTTAAAAGAAATACAAAAAATTATGAGCTTCAATGGTCAATTTCCTATGAAAGCTTATATGGGAAATTCATATCAAGATGTTAAGCCGATTGTGGTGGAGTAGTTGCATATCGTTTAGCTAAATTCTTAACATATAATATTTCTACTTCTTTATTAAAAAAATTAAATTTTTTAAAATTACAATAAACTGTAATATTTCTTGTAAGTAATTTGCCAGTTTTTGGATGGGTTGGATAAAGGGGGTCAAAAGAAATATCTATTTTTCGTCGAATTAAACGTTGTATAACTTGATGCATATCTATTAAATCAAACCATCCTTGAGTAATAATATTATCATTATATTCGTCTTTGAATATAAAATGTATGGGTTTTAAATAATCTTTAGTTTTTTTATCTTTTGGCATTGTTCTTCCATAAAACGAATTGGAAGGAATATTAGAAAAAGAGAGGGCCTTTTTAAGAGCTTCATATGCTGCATTTAATTGCTTCATATCTTCGGCATTTCCTCCTTTTTTATCAGGATGGAGTTTAAGGGCTAAGTGTCTATATACAGTTTTAAGCTCTTCTTTATTCTTTTGAGAAGCGTTTCTTACGCCATGTTGAAAGAAGATTTTTTCTGCATCATCGACTGACATAGATTCGAAGATGATGGATTTTAGATTAATCATATTGATAAATATACTGCATTTTAGCTTTAATATTACATATTTATATTTTAACAGCTTATGAGTGACATGTTAGACCAAGTTTTTGCCGATGTTTGTCTCGACGAGAGAGTTATTGATGGAATATTTAAAATGGAAGAAGTAACCCATATGGATGCTTTGCGGGAATATCTCTTGAAAAGGGGAATAGATAAAAATATAGTTATTGAAGTTACTAATCGTATGGTTGAGGGACGATTTCCGGAAAGACAGGCGTATAATAAAGATGGTATTCTTGTTACATTTCCTACACCAAAGCATAAAGCTAAGGCTATTGCGCGTGGTACTCATTTTGAGAAAAATCCAGTGCCGCAGCTTCATAAATCTCAGGGGGCGTCGACGAAGAAAGCCCCGCCTGGTTCCAATCCTGAGCCGGGAGAACTTCCTGCGGATAGCGGCGGGGGTTATAAAAATGATAACACGAAAGAAAAAAGCAAAGTACCGACAATTTTTCAGGGTGACCAGCAGCTGGAAATTGAGCCTTCACCAGAAACAAAATCAACCGCTTCTTTCCCACAGCCGCCCCCTTCTGCCAGTCCTTCTCCTCCCCGGACTCCGGAAAGAATTGAGGCAGAAAAAGAAGTGGCTCGCCAAATTTTTTCAACCGACCCCGCTAGTTTTTCAAATCCAGCCTTTGCTATAACAAAAGATATAAAAGAACAGTTACACGAATTAATTAAAAAGGCAGATGAAATGGGTCTTCGAGAAGCCGTTAAATTTTTATCTTATTATGTAAAGTCAGAATAAGTCACGTTTTAATTTATGACAGAACAAGATTCAAGACAGTTATTGTGTACCTTTTCTAATTCTAAAGATTTTCAAGGAGTATCTAAAGAAATACGTAAATTTTATAAAGTATATAGTAATCGAATTTTTGTATTTACTAATGCTAAAAATTTTAAGGAAATTTATTTAACGTATAATGTTTTGAATATGCAAAAAGATGCGCCTAAGTTTCCAAATACAATTTTAATTCATCGTAAAAAACAAACAAATACACTTTATACTTTAAATGCCATGAACCGCCTGATTGAAGAGGAACATGGGTCATTTGATAAATCGTATGTAGTTAATTGGAAATTATATGAGAATTCACTTATAATTACTGGAGATGTTTCAATTCGAATAATTCCTTTGAAAATTTCTATTATTTTGGATTAATTTAATATAATTCTTGTTGAATTAAAATAAGTTGCAGAGTCATATGTTTTGTGTTTTACTGCGCTATGTATTAAGGTAAAAAGGTTCAAGATTTAATTTGATATTAATGATTAATGATTGAATAATTACCTAGTTAACCAATTAAATTATAAAAAAACATATGTCAGTAAATATAGCAAAATTAGCAGCTCGTCTCAAGCAATTTGAGGAAGGTTCGAAAGCATCAGAATATGCAAAACTTTTGTGGAAACCTAAAGAAGGAAAACAAAATATTCGTATTGTTCCATATAAGTTTAATCCTGAAAATCCATTTATAGAACTTCGTTTTTATTTTAAACTCGGAGGAAATAATTATTTAGCACCGTGTACTTTTGGTAAACCAGACCCCATTTTAGAAACCATTGATGCTCTACGAGCAAGTGGTAGTAATGAGGAAAAGGCTATTGCCACAAAGCTTGCTCCCGTTACCCGTACTTATGCTCCTATTATTGTCCGGGGAGAGGAAGAATTGGGGGTTAGATATTGGGGATTTGGAGTGCAAGTTTATAGACAACTTTTAAAATTAATGACTAATGCCAAATATGGTGATATTACTTCTTTGACAGATGGTCGTGATATTGAAGTTGAATTTCGTAAGGAAAGCAAGAAAGTAAGTAAAGATGGTCAGACATTTCCTGAGACTAATATTCTTGCTGACCCGAATACTTCTCCGGTCGTTGACCCTAAACGAAAAGACCTTTTGGAGAAACTGAAGGACCAAACCGATATTCTTAAGATTTTCCCTTTAAAATCATATGATGAGCTTAAAGAGATTATCACACGATGGTTGAATCCTGAAGGTGTCGAGGTTGAATCCAGCTTGCGTAATCAAGAACCATCTGCCAATGCCCCGGCCACAACTGCTGCGGTATCTTCACCGTCCGTTGCGCCGGTAGTACCCGCGCCGGCAGCACCAACAGCAACACCAACGGATGTTGACCTCGCTAAAGAGTTCGAAAAGTTTTTCGAGCAATAATTCTTGAAAACCCATTAAAATAAATTGAAAGCCTACTAGAAAATTAGTAGGCTTTCTTTCATTATAGGAGAAATTATGGCTGAAAAAAAGAAATTATCGAGTAAACATGTAGAATTAGGTTCTGATATTGAACGAGATGAAATGGCACTTTTAATTCAAAAAGAACTTAATAAATCTCAAAAAGATGGAAGTAAAATATCATTTTTCTTAGATGAAGAAGATAATCCCGTAGATGTAAGAGAATGGATAAGCACTGGCTCGACTCTTCTTGACCTTGCCATTTCAAATCGACCACATGGCGGATTTCCAGTAGGAAGAATGGTAGAATTAAGTGGTTTGGAAAGTACTGGTAAAAGTTTGATTAGTGCCCAAATTATTGCAGAAACACAAAAACGCGGCGGCCTAGCTGTATTTTTTGATTCGGAGTCAAGTGTAGATAAGAAATTTTGGGAAGCTCTCGGAGTAAATATTTGTAATGTTAATTATCAAAAGTTTACAACTCTTGAAGAATTATTTAACATGTTAGAATTAGTCATTGGGGTTTTTCGAAAAAAGAGTGCGGAGCGTCTTTTAACTATTATTGTTGACTCGGTTGCCCAAGCATCCGTCGAAACGGAAATGGAATCGGAACACGGGGTTAGCGGATATAATACCGGAAAGGCAATTATCCTTAGTAAAGCAATGAGAAAGATTACTAATCTTGTGTCTAATCAACGGGTGCTTATTGTGTACACAAACCAAGTTCGTTACAATATGAGCGCGGGTCCCTTTGGTGACAAATGGATTGTACCCGGTGGAAAAGCATTGCCATTTGCCTGTTCGGTTCGTATCCGTTTAGCTAATCTTGGAAAACTTAAAGTCAAGAAAAATGGAGTTGATGAAGTAATTGGAATGAAATGTACATCTCAAGTTATTAAAAATCGTTGTGGTCCTTGTTATCGTACTGCTCAATTTGAAATTCATTATGATTCGGGAATTCAAGACCTTTCAAGTTGGTTGAATTATATGAAACTTTATGGCATTATAACCGGCGATAAGAAAGGATATAAATTTACTCGTGCAAATGGTGAAAAAATTGAATTTGATGTTCCAAAATTTGTAGAACTTATGAATACTGATAAAGATTTAAAAGAAGAAGTTTATCAGGCTATTTGTAATAAATATATTATGCAATATCGGGACCCCAATTCTAAAATTATTGAAGATGTTGAGGAAACGAATTCGGAGGATGATGATATTACTAAAGATGCAGTCAAAGAAGAATAATGGAACTTAATCAAGAAGAAAAAGCTAAACTTTATAGTGTCCTTCATAATATGAGGGACCGTAAAGATTGGAAAAGAAATACTAACTCGAATATTTTATTAGTAGATGGTACTAATACATTTATGAGATGTTGGAGTGCCAATCCGGCGATGGATGAAAATGGGAATCATACCGGGGGTATAGTAGGATTCTTAAAATCAGTAGGATATGCTATAAAGCTATTAGCACCTACAAGATGTATAGTCGTTTTTGATGGTGTTGGCGGGTCGTTTAAACGCCGTCAAATTTTTCCAGATTATAAAAAAAATAGAAAAGGAAAAATTCGTCTTAATCGTTCATATGAAGAAATTTCAGAAGCATCTACGGAAGAAGAGCAATGTCGAAAACAATATTTGCGGCTTGTAAATTATCTTCAAGTGCTTCCAATAAATATGCTTTCTATTGACCATGTAGAAGCCGATGATGTTATAGCTTATTTAGCCTTGGATTTTTTTAAAGAATCGGAAAAGGTGTACATAATGTCTTCAGATAAAGATTTTTTACAACTTTGTGATAATCGCATATTTGTTTATTCTCCCACGAAAAAACGAATTTATGGTCCTGCGGAAGTTCTGTCCGATTATCAAGTACATCCTAATAATTTTGTGTTATATCGAGCATTAGATGGAGATGCTTCGGATAATGTGCCCGGAATTGAATTAGCAGGTCCAAAAACTATTGTAAAACATTTTCCGTGGTTAAATGAATCCATCGAACATACAATTGATGAAATAATTAAACATGCAGATGGATTTAAAAATAAATACAAAGTATGTGAAAATATATTTAATGGCAAAAGTATTTTAGATAGAAATATAGCTTTAATGCAATTAAAAACGACGGCGTTAACTACTATAGGACAATTACATTGTAATCAATGTTTGGTAACAGAAAAAATACCTATGTTGGACCGAAATGCATTTTTTAAAATGGTACGAGAAGATATGATTGATAATAATTTGCCCAATCATATTACTTGGATAAGTGATGTATTTGGTCCACTTGATGCAGTGATTAGAAAGGAATAAGTTAATTATGAATAAATTATTAGTTGATTATTATGATATTAGAAATAAACATGATAAATTACTTAAATCTTTAGAAGAAGAAACAATTCGAATTATTGTAGTTATGAAAAAAGGTGTATCCATGTTTAAAAGATTCGTGGTGGAATTTTAATGGTTCTAATGATGAAGCGACCTTACCCGAAGAGATACAAGATGATTATTTTCTAATTTATATTTCTAGAATAATTAGAAATGGTCCGGTCGACTATAATAATGGATTTCCTGTGAGTTTTTTGATATGACCAATGAAGAAATTGAACTTTATTTACGTAAAGAATTAAAAGAGTTTGAAAAAGCGGAGCAAAGACGAAAAGAGAAACGGGAACAGAGGGAAGAAATGCAAAAGAAGAACAAACAAAAGCTTAAGGAGGCTGCTTTGGCAAAGCTTACTCCCGAAGAAAGGCGAGCGATTGGATATAAATAACCTCCCCTTCCAATGATAACAAGGAAAGGGAGGATAGTTTTTAAAGATTATCCTTGCCATCCTTCCGGTGGCTTGGCATATTTTCTATTTTTAAATGGTTTAGGAAAACTTACTTGTTTTTTATTATCCATCGGAACGCCCATTTCAAGTAATGATTTACGACTGGCATAATAAATATTCGTAGAATAAGAAAGATTTCCTCTGTTAAATTCAACTTCGATGACTGGACTTTCTTTAGAATTGCCCCATTTTGTTCCCATATCAAAACCAATCGGGGTGGTAGTTGAGCAAGAAAAACAATTTACTTTTAACGAATTGTCGCATGAAACAGTAGTTTGAATATTGGGAGAATACGGATTGAAACCGCCTTTTACTGGAATATTATCATTATCGTATGTAACCGTGTTCCATAGAAAAGGTACAAATTTTTCTTCAAAAATTCGGACGCCAATTACGCCAACATTTTTCTCCGAGCCGTCTTTTTTGGACGCGGCATATGATTTATCTTTATAATCGAAAATAAAACCGGCAACTTTTTCATCAGAAACGCGGAATCCGTCTATAATTAGAGAATTATATCCGTTAATTACATATCCATCGCTATATTCAGTATCAAATTTTCCTGTGAGAACATTAAGACCATCAACTGAAGTTACAGCTAAAATTCGATGGGTTGAATTATTTTTTATACGAATGGAATATTCTTTATCTTTACGCGCTTCAATGTAGATTTTATCTTCGAAGGGAAATTTCCTTATGGGTTTATTGTCGATAAGGATGTCGACTATGTAAGATTCATTTTTCATATTATTTTACTCCTTTGGAGATTTTTAAGTTCGGCGTTATTACCGAACATGTTATACATAGTATCAGACATTTAAAAATGTCAAATAAAATTAAGAAAAAATAAGCGATTTATTATATTTTATGGTAGATTTATTATAAATTGCAATTTGATTTTTTATAAAATAAGTTATGCCTAGTCATTAAGAAGAAATTTATGCAATCCAGTGAAATAAATAATTTAAAGAAATTTGGGACATCTTTTCAATCAAAATGTTTAGCGGCAATGTTATCGGACCGTGCTTTTTTGGAAAGAATTATTGATATTATTAAGCCCGAATATTTTGAAACGGATGCCCATAAATGGGTAGTAAAATTTATTTCTTCTTATTTTCCAATTTATCGTGATATACCTTCAATGGCAGTATTTCATTGTGAAATGACAAAAATACAAGATGCTATAATGCATATGGCGGTAAAGGAACAATTAATGAAAGCATATAGTGAAATTAAAATTTCTAAAGACTTAGCATATGTTAAAGAACAATTTATAACTTTTTGTCGAAATCAAAAATTAAAAAATGCTATTTGGGAATCGCAAGCTTTATTAAAAGATGGTAATTATGAAGGCATTTGGCATGTGATTAATGAAGCATCAAAGGCAGGAATGGAGCGCAATCTTGGACATGAGTACTTAACTGAGGTTAATCAGAGAATGACGGAAATGGCTCGGGAAGTTATAAAAACTAACTGGCCTATTATAGATATACATCTTGATGGTGGGCTTGGAAAAGGTGAGCTTGGATTTATTGTAGCTCCTGCTGGGTCTGGTAAATCGTGGTTTTTAGCTCGGCTGGGGGCAGAAGCTATGTTACAAGGAAAAAATGTCATTCATTTTACAATGGAGTTAAATGAAAAATATGTAGGGCTTCGGTACGATTCTATTTTTACAGAATTAGCATTTCAAGAAGTACGAAACGGACAATCTATTGTTCAGGCAAAAATAGATGAAATTAAAGCAAAGGGGTGTGGAAAGCTTTTTATTAAATATTTTCCGACTAAAACCGCATCGGCTTCAACTTTAAAAATGCATATTGAAAGATTACAATTAATTACAGGCATAAAAATTGATATTGTAATTGTTGATTATGCTGACCTTTTGCGTCCATTTATGCAAGAGCGAAATTCAAATTCTTATAATGAGGCAGGAAATGTATATGAAGAATTGCGAGGAATTTTAGGAGAATTACAAGTGCCGGGGTGGACTGCATCACAAGCTAATCGGGGTGTTCATGAAGAGGATATTATTGAAGCGATGGGAGTAGCGGATAGCTATCGTAAAATTATGATTGGCGATTTTATTATGTCTTTATCTCGAAAGAAAGAGGATAAAATGTCGGGAACGGGTCGTATTTATGTAATGAAAAATAGATTTGGTCCCGATGGTGAATGGTATCCGTGTAAGTTTAATACTTCATATGGAAAAATTGAAATTTTTGATAAAAATAGTGTTGAAGGTATGGAAGTGATAAACAGTATTAAGAGTTCCGAAGAACAACTTAAGGCAATTTTTGGAAAACGATGGAATGAAGTACATGAAAAACCAAAGACTCCCTAAATATAAAGAATAGATATTAAATAATGTAATTTTTGATAATTTTATTTAGTTGTTTCATATTAAAATTATCTACTTATATCCATCTACAAGAATAAAGAATAAAGATATGGAACATGTAACAAAATTCGAAGACGTTAAAAAAATTACAACCGAAGAATATTTTCAAGGAAATCAATTTAGTATAGATGCTTTTAAAAAGAAATATGCTCTTATGCCGGAAGAGACATATCCTCAGGCTGTTAAAAGAGTTTGTGATTTTATAGCTTCGGTTGAACCAACCCAAGAACTTAGAGAATATTGGAGTGCTCGATGGTTTGATGAAATTTATAATGATTGGTGGCACCCCGCCGGCTCAATCATGCAAGGCGCAGGTTCGGGCAGAAAAATAAGTCTTTGTAATTGTACTACTATATCTTTAGGAGGCAATCGAGATGGAGAAGAGTGGGATAGTCTCGAAGCCATTTTTAAAAATTCGGCCTATACTATTGCTAAATGTGCCGCTTTTCGACAAGGGTTAGGTATTGATTTTTCAAGGCTTCGTCCTAAAGGAAGCCGAGTTCTTAATTCTGCCAATCAAAGTACAGGAGCAGTACATTGGATGGAGTTTCAAGATAAAATTGGATATTTTGTAGGACAAAAAGGTAGAATTCCGGCCATGTTATTTAGTATATCTTGTGACCATCCTGATGTTGAAGAATTTATACAAATTAAATCGGATTTTACTAAAATACAAAATGCAAACATTTCGGTTCAATGTACAGAAAAGTTTTACAAAGCCGTAGAAAAAGATGAAGAATGGGAACTTAAATTTGAAATTCCAGCGGTTAAAAAGGGAGATAAAGTTTATGTGGATGTTCATAGTATTGATATGAATTCTATTAGGGAAAAGGAAACCGGACGTTATTATCGATTGGCTACGCATGACCGAAAAAAAGAAGTGATTAGTAAAAAAGTTTCTGCTCGTAAATTAATGGAATTGATTGCAAAAAATATGCATCAAAATGCAGAACCGGGGATTCAAAATATTGATATAGCTCGCAAATATAGTAATTCTGATGCTTTATATGACCCGGAAGATGAATATGATTCAAGGATTCTTTCTACTAATGCATGTTCGGAACAATATCTTTCCAGAGAGTCGCTGTGTGTTTTAGCATCTATTAATTGTGGTAAATTTTCTACTAAGCGTGAAATTTATATAGGACAATTAGAAAAAATTGGGCATTCAATTAATCGTTTTCTTGATAATGTTAATGAATGTGAATTAGTTTATAAAACATTCGCCACTCCTCATCAAGAATTGGCTATTAAAAAACTTCGCAGGACTGGAGCCGGCGTAACTAATATTGCGGCATGGCTTTTTAAACAGAGTCTTCTGTATGGCTCTAAAGAAGGCAACGAGGCGGTTGAAGAATTTGAAAAATGGTATAATTATTGGCTTTATATTAGTACCGAGAAACTTGGAAATGAAAAGGGTAATTTTGAATTGTTTAATAAAGAAAAATGGCGTACCGCCCCTTTCGTATCTCGTATTATAAAAGAATCAGAACGTTTAAATTCAGAATTTAAAGTTCCGATTCTTAAGGGCAATCATGCACGTAATGTTACCGTTAGTTCTATTGCTCCAACCGGATGTATCGAAGAAAATACTAGGCTAGTTACTAATTCGGGGCTTATTAAAATAAAAGATTTGGTAAGCAATCATCCAAAAGAAAAGGAATTTTTAGATATAATTGATAATATTCAAGTTTCTAATGAAACAGGTAACACAAATGTTATAAAGTATTATAATAATGGAATTGTAGATGGTTATGTAATTGAATTAGAAGATGGGAGGATTGCAAAAAATTCTTCTACTCATAGAATTCGAGTATTAAATAATAAGACATATGAATGGAAATATTCTCCTGATATTATTGTAGGAGATATTGTAATATCATATTTAGGCGTCGATAATGAACGGCCTGATTATGTAAAATTAAATAATGAATTAATTAGTGAACATCATAATATATCTCCTCTAACCTTGCCGTCAGAATTAGATGAACGTTTGGCCGAGTATATTGGTTTATTTACTGGCGATGGCAGTATAAAATTTAGGAGCGAATCGGGGCTGGTAGATGGAATTAGGTTTCCTGTTTTTTCCGAAGACAAAGATTTAGCAGATTATATTATTAATTTAACACGAACTTTGTTTTCATTAGATTGTAGCTGCATTCTGGTGGAAAAAAAGAAAATGTATGAAATAACGACACATTCTATTAATCTTGGGAATTATTTGATAAACAATGGATTAGAAAAAAAGTCAAGCATTTCGACAGTTAAAAATGGAAAGTCGCATGAGTATCATATTCCCGAAGCGATTTTCCATTCAAAAAAATCTGTTATTGCGGCATATTTAAGAGGATTGTTTGAGTCCGATGGTACTGTATCCGAGGGATGTATTTCATTATATTCAAAATATAAACATATAACGGCTGAAGTGCAAGAGTTGTTAATGTATTTAGGTATTCAGTCATATTTAGGGGAAATAGACAAACAAAATGGGGGATATAATGACAAAACGTTTCGGGTAACAATACGATTTAAAAATGACAAGTTAAAATTCAGGGATATGATTGGATTTATAAGTAATCGGAAAACCCAATTATTAAATGAATTTGAATATGAAATAGACAGAGAAAAAATTTATATTAGTATTGCCTTAGCCAGGGATATACAAGCAAGATTATCTTCTATTATTACTACGAAATCCAAATTATATTCTAAATTAACAACATTTATTTGTAATAATAAAGATGAAAATTATATTTTTATAAATCGGGATACTTTAAATGAAATTGGGAAGTATATAGATTTATCTTTTTATTTTCCGTTTAAATTGAAAAATTATGTGACATCTAAAGTAAAAAGAATTTACCGGGAAGAGATGCAAACTTATGATATTGAAGTTTCGGCAAAAAATCATACTTATATAACTTCAAATGGATTAATTAATCATAATACTCTTTCGTTAATGTTTCGAGATTTTGTGCTTTCATATGGTATTGAGCCTGCCTTCTTTATGTATTTCTGGAAGCGTACTCGTATGGGAGGAAAGTACGAATATTATTTTTGTGTTCCACGAGTTGTTCGTGATACTTTTGCGGAAGCCGGAATTCCTATACCTATATCTTCAGATACTATTGTAGATACTTGGGATGGAAAATATGGTAAACCTATTGCTGATTTTATTAATGAACATCGACATAAATTTGCTTTTAAGGAATCTATTGAAATTTTGCCTTCGGATAAACTTGAGCTTATGTCAAAAGTAATGAAATGGGTTGATAGCTCCATTTCAGTAACTTATATGCTTCCAATTGGTTCTACTTGGAAAGACGTGTATAATTTTATTTTAGAAGCATATAAAAAAGAAGTTAAATCTATCGCAGCTTTTCCAGATAAAAAAATGTATGGTATTGTATCCAGCATTCCATTTAAAAATTTAGCTTTTAAATTGAAAGAAGAAGGTGTTAATATACATGCTCAAAATTTTTCTGATGATGAGTTGAAAGAGCTAAATATTTCTCGTGAAAGTGTTCAACAAATTACTCATGTTCGACCAGAACGGCCGACTGTATTAGAATCGGATATCCATGTTGTTACTGCTAAAGGAGATAAATTTGTTATGGTAGTGGGGATTTTAAATGGGAAACCATATGAAATGTTTGGCGGACATATGAATGGGTTTGGATTTAAATTTAATCAAAAAAAAGGAAAAATGCGTAAAGTTAAAAGTGACCAATACGCATTAGAAATTGGAGATGATATTGAAATAGAAGATTTTTCTAAACAATTTACTCCTACCGAGCAAATTCTTTTCCGGTTTGTATCTTTATCTTTAGGCAGCGGTATTCCCATTCAAGAAACTGTTGACCAATTACAAAAAGGAGCTAGTGATATTACTTCTCTTGGAGCGGCCGCGGCACGTGTATTAAAAAAATATATTAAAAATGGAACGGTGGCAGATGGTAAAAAATGTCCTTCTTGTGGAACTCAAATTGTATTTATAGATGGATGTTGTACTTGTCCCAATTGTAATTGGTCGAAATGTAATTAATAAAAATTTTATATTAATTTAATATTTTATTATATTTATATTTATAACAAATATAATTTGATAGATATTTTAATTGTATGGAAGATTTGCATAAATTGGCTCAGAAAGATTATACCCTAGAACCCCGAGTAGCTAAACTTGAAGTTGGCCTTGACCGTTTAACAGAAGATTTAAAAGACTTGGCCACAGTAGTTCGACAGCAAGGAAAGTCTGTTGAAGCCGAAATTCAAAAGCTTGTTGTGGCTGTTACCCAAGCCCAAGGACCTCGTAAAACAGATTGGGGAGTTTTAATTGCTGCTGCCGGCTTATTTCTTGCAATTGGAGGGGCGGCGTTTTGGCCTTTAAATCAACAAGTTCAAGAGCTTAAAATTTCACAGACAGCCAATCATCAATTAATAGTTGAACATCGAAAAATGGATAATCATCCTGTAGGAACAGCTTTAGTTCAACGGTTAGAAGAACAATTAAAATTACATATACAACAAAATGTAAAAGATATATCTGACCATATTATTAATGAACAAAAAGATTTTGAATTCATGCGAAAATGTTTTCAAGAAAGATTAGAATCTGAAAGAGTTTATTATGAAGGTAAGATTAGAAATATTCAGGCTGAGCTAGAAGGAATTCAGGCTAAAAATGACCTTTATATTGATAAGCTTTTTGGAAGAATTCAAGTTTTAGAAAAAGAACATATAAAACAAGCCGATACAGAACGGGCGGAACTTATGCTTTGGAGACAAAAAGCAATGGGATTAACAGTTCCCGACTCTTATGTTCCTTTAGTTCCACGGGATATGGGTGTTAATAATAATGACAATAAATAAAGTGTTTTTGTAGATATATTGATATTTATAAGATAGCATGAAAGTTAATCAATTTCAAAAACTTATTCGTAAAGTTCTATTAGAAGAAGTAGAAAAGCGTAATTCTATAAATCAAGAAATTTATAAAAGACTTCCTGAAGTTATTAGTGCTAAAGATTTAGAAAATATTATACCAAAAAGAAACGATAGATATAATAAATCGGAAATTTTAGATATTATTTCGAAAGCTGTAAAGTCCATTGATTCTTCTGCCACGGTGGTATGGGATGACCATGATGATATTATGGTTTCATCTCAAGATTTATTCCGCGTTCGTATTATACCACGGTGGGAAAATAATTTTAATATTGAAGCTTTTATTCGTAATGAAGACCGCATTTATATTTCTAATCAAAATTTAGACCAAGTAGTTGAATTTCTAAAAACGAATTTTAAAAATATTGAAACTAGTACTCGTCTTGCTTATAATAAATCTATAGATAATGCAACTATGGAATATAAATTACCGGCTCCCGATAAGGGATTGCCGCAAAAAGATAAGCCAAAGATATTACCATTTACTAATGAGAAACTCTCCGAAAAAAAGAATAAAGAAAGAAATTATACTGAAAAACAAGTTAAAGAAGAATCTGATTTGCCCGAAAAACCAATGAGAGAAGTTAAAGATTTTAAACGACAAATTGAATATAAATCACGAAGTCCGATTTCTATACGTACAGAAAAAACAAAGTATCCTTCTAAGAAACCTAATACTAGATTGACAGTACCGTTTAAATAATAAATTTAATTGATTGATTGTATTAATAGGGGCGACAGAATTGTTAGCCCCTATTTTTTATGTATTTGTAATAACCAAGACATTTTTTATTTGACTTAAGAGTTTATTCTGGTATGTTTGTTATCTATGAATGTTACAGAATCCGATTTTATTTTAGAGAAGTGCATATCTCTAAAGCCCAAAGAATTAATAATTTCTGATTTAAAATGGAAGTACCTTGTACGTTCTATTGTTAGAAATAAGAACATTATGATTATTGGACCTTCAGGATGTGCCAAAACAATGGCTGCCCGGTGTGCTTCCAAAGCACTTAATCGACCGTTGGAGCGGTTTAATATTGGTTCAACACAAGATGCTCGTGCCACTCTTATAGGAAATACCACGTATAAAAAAGAAACCGGAACTGTATTTCACAAATCGGCATTTGTCAATGCCATTACAACTCCCAAGACTGTTATTCTTCTGGATGAGCTTACACGCGGAACGCATGATGCATGGAATATTTTAATGACGGTCGTTGACCCTACTCAGCGATATTTGCGGTTAGATGAGGATTCTACAAGCTCCATAATTAAAGTAGCAGATGATGTTAGTTTTATAGCTACGGCTAATATTGGTAATGAATTTACTGCAACAAAAGTGTTGGACCGGGCTATTTCAAGAAGATTTCCGATGAAGCTTGAAATGTCATTGCTTTCATCTGAGGAATTGAAGCATCTCTTTGGTATTTATTTTTTGGCTAGAACTGATGAGCAAGTAAAATTGATGAATGTTTTGGCTTCTATTTCTGATGATTTAATTGCTCAATGTAAAATGGAAGATGCAAAAATTTCTATGGCTATTCCTCCTGCCAATATGATAGAAATGGCCGAATTAGTAATGGATGGTTTTACGCTTGAAGAAATCGCCGAAGCCGCTATTTATCCAGAGTATCCCGATGATGGCGGAGCCGATAGTGAACGAACGTTTGTAAAATCTATTTTGCAAAAATATTTTCCTAATGATGTAAAGAGTCCTATTAATGACCCATTAGTTAATAAGAAAAAGGTTCCTTTTTAATATTTATAAAAACTAATTAAATAAATGGATTATAAATAAAAAGCAATGCATTTAGGGAAAAAAATATCTCCGGCCGAAATTGATTTTTGGTTAGATATCGATAAGTATTCGAATTTTATTGAAAATGAATTAGACTCCGAAAATAAAAATCTTGTTTTTAGCATTGATATGGTACGACTGGCTTCTATACGAGCGGTTATATCTAACTTTGTTCGAATTTTAACTCGGCGTGTTATTCCTGTATATTTTTGTGATGCTCCTAATAGTTTTAATTATAGCGGAAAGCAAATTTATATTTCAGCCAAAATAAATAATAAGCGAGATTTTGACGTAGCCGTAGGACTTGCACTTCATGAGGCAGGACATGTTTTACTTACTGATTTCGATATGATTAAACATGCCTATCAAAATGTTCCTCATAAGATATATCAAATGTCCGATGCTAAAAATATACGACGAGCTTCAATGGAAAGATTTATGCATGGAATGTTAAATGTAATTGAAGACCGCTATATTGATGCTTATGTTTTTAATGAGGCACCAGGATATCGGGGATATTATGCGGCTATGTATGAAGAATTTTGGAATTCTCCCGAAATAGATTTAATATTACAAAGTGACGATTGTCGCTATCCGAGTCTTAAATCGTATGATTTTCGAATTACAAATTTTACTAATGAACACACCGACCTTTTGGCCCTTCCTCGACTTGAAGATATAGCTAAAGTTATTGATATTAGTCATATAGACCGCTTATCTACTACAAAAGACCGTATAGAATGTGCATTTAAAGTAACAGAAATTGTATTGGATTGTATAGATAAGCAAGAAAAGCTTGAGACTGAGGGGAAATGGAAGATTCAAAAAAAGAAATCTGACCTTGCCGACCCCAATGATTATTTTGATTTTGGAGAAGATGATTTTTCGGCCAATGAAAAGGAAGAGACAGATTTTAATGGGGATAATAAAGATGATAATGATGAGGATTTAACAGAAGGAAAAAGAAAAGATGTTGGTACAGAAATGATAAAAGAGATTTCTGATATTATTACTGGGCAAAATTTACATCCTGAAAAGCTTAAAAATAATGAAAAAGCAGTAAATCAAACATCAGACTCTCCCGTTGATAAAAAAGATTCACAAAAATTAGATTTTTTTATTGATAAACAGCGTCGTTTTATATGGGGAGATGTACCTAAGGCTGCGGTGACTGATTATCAAAAATCACTTTTAAATTTAATTGAAAAACATGGAATTATTATAAAACAAGTAGATGTTCCGGTTGTAATTCAAGGCAATAGTGAATGTTTTAAGGTAGATTGTATAGTTGTTCATAAAATGACCAAAGAACTCGTCCTGTCGGGCGTAGAGATGTTTCCTATGTCGGGGGCTAAACAGATGGGGTCCAACATTCCCGACCCGCCTAAAGAGGTGGCAGACGCCGTAAAGAGGGGTATAATACTTGGTACTCAATTAGGGAGAAAGTTGCAAATACGAAGGGAAATTAATCCTGTTAAAGCATTACGCAAAAAGTCAGGTAAAATTAATAGGCGTCATTTACATGAGTTGGCGTGGGATTCGGAAGATATTTTTCATAAAATATACATAGAACCTTGTCCCGGCGTTAATTTACATATTACCGTAGATGCCAGTAGTTCAATGTTAGGAGAAAAATGGGAAAAGACTATGACTGCGGTAGTGGCAATTTGTAAAGCAGCTAGTATGATTGAAAATATTCATGTAACAGTATCTTTTCGTTCGACTCAATCTGCCGAAAAATATAAGGGAATGTATGATTCATTTCCTTATGTTATATTAGCTTATGATTCAAAAGTAGATAAATTTAATAAAATTAAATCCCTTTTTCCATATTTAGTTCCAAATGGATGTACACCTGAAGGATTAGCTTTTGGGGCTATTATGAGTGTTTTTGAGGAGATTACACCAGACGAGGAAAATAGATATTTTTTAAATCTTTCAGATGGTGAGCCGTTTTTCCGAATGATTATTCCACATTTACAAATTCCATTATTATATGATGGGAATACGGGAGCTGAGCACACCAAAAAGCAAGTAGAAAAAATACGTCGAATGGGAGTTGAAATATTGAGTTATTATATTGGAGACGAATATTATAGTAAAATTAATTATAGCCAACATTCTCAAGAGCCTTATCAAATGGAATGGTTTCGTAAAATGTATGGTAAAAATGCTCGTTTTATTGATGTTAATAATATCGTGGACCTTGCTCGCACAATCAACAATCTTTTTTTGACTAAAGGTGATAATAGTGCTTGACATATTATATTTGCTGTGTTAAGATGAGTATAATACCAAAAGGTAGTAACATTTAAAACATTTATTAAATCATATGAAACAAAAGAAAAATAATACTAATCAATCAGTAACGTGGCCTAAGGATGCATTATTTACCTTTGAAGACCTTCATCAACTTAATCCTGATATTATTTCGATTACGCTTCGTGTTAAAATGACTAAAGCTATAGAAGAAGGAAGGATTGCTGAAATAGGTTCTATTCCATCTGGTAAAGGGCGACCGCCTAAGGTGTATTCTATGACTCCAGTTATTCAGCTTACTTTGGACCAAGCAAAGGCCAAGTCTATTAATCTCGTGGATAATGCTGAAAAATTGTTACAAATAAGACCCGTAAGTAACATGAATGCCGTTTCTGTAGGCAATGCTTCGGTATCTGTTATGAATAAGATTATTTAATTAATTAATATGCCGTGTATTTGATATGATTAAATCAATGGTTCTCAAAAAGTTACATCCTAAAATCTATCAAATATACGGCATTTTTAATTTTAAAACCGAAGAATTAATCTATGTTAGTCTTAATTATGATGATGTAGAGATACAATTTGAATTGGGCAATTATGGTGAAGAATTTGATATTGTTTGTTTTGAAACAGCGGTGTACTAATATCGCATGAGATATTTCCCAATGGTATCAATGGGACCGTTATAAGTTTGAATTCGGCGAAATCCATCTTGTCCAAGTATATAGGAATAAATGGTAATTTTGATAGATTTGTCCACATTCATTTCTTCATGAATATTTTTTAAAGTATTAACAACAATAGTTTTAGAACCCCAAATGATAGGAGCATTCAAATCTTTATCGAATAAAATAGCAGTTTTAAGGTCCATATAGAACAGATGAAATACTTTTCCTTTTACGTTACCTTTTTTTTCGGAGTTTAATACATTTCGGATTACCATATATTCAAAATATTATAATTTTACTTTATATGTTTAAATATGGCATTAAATAGTAAGAAGAAAAATTATATAAATTTACAATTAAAATAAGTTGCTTATTTATTAAATGAGTGTTAGTATAAATACCAAGATAAAATAATAAATATGGGAAAGACTTTTCGTAGAAATAATAAATTTCGTTCTAAAGAACATAGGAAAACGTTTCATAAAAATTATCATCCGAATAAAAAAATAAAACATTTTAAGAAAAATATCAAAAGTTCGCCGGATTTTAATGAAGAATTATGAATGCATTATTGATATTAGCAGTTTTATATGTTACTATAATTATTATATCAATAGTTGCATTATATAAAATGATTGTTGCTATTGATAAAAGAATTTATATGTTGCAGGAGGCATTTAATAATTCTCTTAAAACGCTGGATGACCAATTAAAAACTTTATATGAAAGAGTAAATAATATAGATAGTCGTATTCCAATTATTATAGGTTGGTGTGAAACATTACGAGAAAATCAAAACATTTTACAAGGAGATTTAGAAAAAGTATTTTATGGCACCAGAAAAGAAATCCGGAAAATCGAAAAGCAAAAAGAGCGACTTGCAAATTCCGAAGAGAAAAAGCTTGTTTGACCATGTAAATGCAATTCGGAGAGAAAAAGACCCAAATTATTATAATAATCTTTCCGAAGAAGACCGAAAAACGTTTAATCATTTTATGATTTTACGAGCTCTTTCAATGGATTCTTCGATTGTAGAAGAAATGGCAAGTTTATATCAAGTATTTGATAAAATTCCTTCGCCTCAATTTTATCAATTATTGATAGCTTTAGTTCCGAAGGATTTTCGTTTTTATAAATGGGTTAAAACCAAAAAAATGAAGCATAAAATAGAGCTGCTTAAAATTGTTGCTGACCGTTTTAAAGTATCACAATTTGAAGCTAATGATTATGTTAATATATTATTGAGAACTGACGAAGGCCAAGATGAGCTGGTATCTATTTGTCGTGCTTTTGGTATAAATGAGAAGGAAATTGAAAAAATATTTGAAGTTGAATCCAAAGAAGAATAATATAAGATTTTATATGAAAGTTATAGGAATTTCGGGTTATGCTCGGTGTGGTAAAGATACATTTGTAAAAATTGCCAGTGATATTCTTAGAAAAAATCATTATATTCCTATGCGGTTTGCTTTTGCCGATAGGCTTAAAGATGAAGTAGAGAAAATGTTAAAAAGATATAGATTTCAAGCCAAAGTAAAAACTGAAAAAGCAGAACAAAAAGCTCTTATACGTCCTTTATTAGTGTGGTGGGGATGTCAACGGAGACATGAGTCGGATAAAGGATTATACTGGGTTAATTTGGTCGACCAAAAAATTCGAGACCTTATAAAAGAGCATCATAATGATGGTGTATCTTCCGAGCGTATGGTTGCTCTTATTTCTGATGTTCGTTTTCAAAATGAAGCCGAGTGGATTCAAAAAGAATGGAATGGTTCTGTAATACATTTAAAAAAATGGAGTCCTAAATGGAGAGTCCGAGGAAAAAAATTTATTGATAATCTTATGGTTAAGATTTATGATGTGGCTCCTAACGAAGAGGAACGGAAACAGGACCCATTAGTACAAGAAATTTCGAATGTTAAAACCGAGTGGGAAGAAAAGGGACATGAAACATTAGAAATGGCAACGGCCGATAAAGATTTGCAAAAAGTTGTTTTAAATGCATTAAATAATACTAAACTTTTTAATGAACAAATCGTTTAGCGACATAATATTCCTATAAGAGCACCGCCATCAGTATAAAATTGAATTTGCCGGTCTTCAGTTTTTGATAAAAATTCATTTCTAAATTTAGGAACGACATTTTTGACAGCATTCATATAGATTAAAGAGCAATTATCATAAAGTTTCTTTTTTAATTCGGATTTCCAACAATTACAAGCAGAGTTGTAATTATTAATGCATCCTATAATTTGTTGAAAAATCATATCTAGGTTTTGTAATTCTCCTTTATTGATAAAATTAACAAATTGAGTAACGTTTCGAATATCCATATAATTATCCTAACAAACGGTCAATGGCGGTGAAAAGTAAAAGAGACCCCATGACAAACACCGGAAATAGGGTTATAGATGTCATGATAGATGGTATTATTGATAACCATACGGCTAAACAAATTGGACAAGTTATTAAACGAATAAAAAAGGAGTTATGTTCTCGTTGTAAATAATTAATATAAGTTAATGTGACATCTTCGTGTTTTTTAGCTTCATAGTCTTTATAATGTGAAATGAAATCGAGATGGAAAAGACGACAATATTCCAACCAAGCGTCGGTTCTAAACCATATTAGTAATATTAATGATATAAAACAAATGATTTCCATGTTTATAATTATTATAAGAAAATTAAATTTGACTCATCAATTGGCGGATTTGTAACTATTATTTTATCACGCCAAGTAGGGCATTGTTTAATAAAAGGCTCAACTTCTTCTGGACATGTTGGATGTAAAAATGTTCCCCATTTTTTAATAAATCTTTCCAATTCTATTTTATCAAATTTTATACGTTCTTTTTCTTTATTTTGATTTTCGGGTTTCCACCACTCGATGCCGCGACTGCTTGTACATGTAAAATGATACACAATAGCATCCCACGTTTGTTTTAATTCATAACCTTTAATGGCAAACCGAAGTGCGATGTCACTATCCTCACGAGATTTTTTAAAATTTACATCGTGTCCTCCAATATTATTCCATAATTTTTTATAAAGAGTAAACGGGGCAAAAAAGTAATTTGTAAGTTTATGGGGGTCTTTGTTTGATTCGGCAAATTTTAGGAAATTTTCATATTGAAATTCCGCCGGAGTGTATCCGAAAGAGCGAATAAAAGTTATATTGTTGTCATTGGAACAATGTAGGGGGGGTTCGCAGCGAGTCGAGCAAAGAATATGGTTGTCTTTTAATTGATTAGTAATTTTTTTATCATAATCTAAACAAACAATCATATCAGATTGTAAATAAGATACAACGTCGGTTTTGGCTTTTTGAAACATATAATTAATGTTTCCGGCATATCCAATAGGAATTCCGTTATTTTTGATAATAGTTAAATTAGGAAATTCTTTTTTGATATTAATTAACATTTCTGTTGTATTTTGGTTGTCCGAATCTATGAATATAAGAATATCATGTAAATTGATATTAATGCCATTTAATAAAGATTCTAATAATAATTTAAGATAGAATTTTTCATTTTTAGCAGTATTAATGCAGAAAGTTATTTTATTCATATAATTTTTTCACGGTTTGTTGTATGCCTTCTTCAAGACCAATTAATTTTGAAGATATAGGAAGTCTATACAAAATAGTAGAAGACCCAGTGTAAGAATTTGCTTCCTCCGTTTCATTCAATTGAATTTTTGGTTTAAATTTTCCAACATATTTATGTATTAAACTAGCAATATCTAGCAAAGTTACTTTCTTATTATATACTAAGTTAATATTTTTTGGTATAATTTTATTTGTGTATGTTTTTATAATATAATCTATTACTATGAATATATCATCAAGATAAAAATAATCCATTTTTTTATTTTGATGTATTATTATTGGCTTTCCATTTTTAAGATTTAGAATTCCATTTTTAATAAATCGTTCGGGGTCATCATCCCAGTTAAAACACCCAAAAAGACGTAATATCCATATGTTGTTTAAGCTTTCTAAAACACGGCGAGTGATAATATTTTTTGATAGTCCATATGGGTCAATAGGCCAAGAATATTTAATAATTTCTTCGGAACATTCTTGAATGGGGTATCTTCTATCAAACTCGGCCCCAGACCCAATTATAAAAATTTTTAGATGGTCCACGCCCGGCTTCATAGTATATGCGTATAAATTTTCGTACATTTTTATATTGGGAATAAAGACCTCTTCCCAAGTATCTATTTTAGTGCGCCTTCCTCCTTTTATAGCGGCATGTATAATAATATCGGGATTGGAATTCGTAATGTATTTATCTACTTGTTCGTAGTTAAGTAAATCCATTTCTGTACGTGAAGGAGCATCTACAATATATCCCGCGCTAATAAATAGCGGGACAAGATTTCGTGCTATGTAACCTTTTCCACCAGTAATTAATACTTTCATTTTTTTAAATTTATGTAATAAGGAGCGGGGTGATGTAACATTTGGCGAATTTGAGATATTATTGGTTTAGAAGTCAAATCATCGGATGCTAAAGGATAACTAATACTAATATTATGTAATTTTAACATAATGGCTGAATCTTCATCGGCCCAATGTGTATAACCAAGATATCCGTAGTCTTTATTTCTACCACTTCCTACCAGCTTAATAGGAAGTTTTTCGATATGCATATAATTACGAATTAATTCAAAGGGGCGGTAAAGTAAAAATGGAGTTATGGAATAACAAATAGGAATTTTTCCTTCTAATGCGAATCCAGCTGCCATTCCAATCATTAATTGTTCGGCGGCACCTACATTATAAAATTGGTCGGGAAATTTGTCACGAATATTATCCCATATGCCATATCCCATATCAGCAGTAAGTAATACAAATTTTTTGCCCTCTTCAGAGCACATTTCTTCGAATAATATTTTAGCAAAATTTTTTCTCATTGTGTCATTTCTATTGCTAGTTTATAATCTGATTCTGACATAATATGATAATGAGCATTTAAATCATGTAAAAATGGAAAGTGTTCAGATGTACATTGAATTATTGAAATTTGATTTTTACTATTAAATCCCATAAGTTGAGCATTTAATTTAGAAAAATCAAGAGAGTCATAAGCACTATAACCATTAAACATGACATAAATATGAATGTTAGGTACGTCATGGGTATCAATAAATTTAAGAGATTCCCAAATAATACCTTCGGAACATTCGCCGTCACTTATCATAACATGTACTTTGCGGTTTTTATTAGCAAGAGCTCGCCCAATTGCTACCGAAAGGCCCATACCCAGACTTCCGGTAGAACAATAAATATGATTTACTTCATCATGATGGGGATGTCCGCCATGTTTCTTTAAAAGCATTTCAGCATCTATGCCAAAATATTTTTCAAGCACAACATATTGAGCTAAAGCAGCGTGTCCATTAGATAAAATAAAAATATCTTCTGGTTTCTTTTCTTTAAAGATAGAATCAATAGTATCTATACAAGATAAATAACTACCTAAATGAGATAATTTATTCTTGTACGCTATTTCAATAATACGTCGTTTTAAATCTTTGTTTACCATACAAATTTATTTTTGTAGTACTTTACTATATTAGGTAGCTCGTCGACAAGTTCAAATTTGTTTGTCCATCCAAGAGCTCGTATTTTGCTATCATTTAAGCTATAACGAATGTCTTGTCCTTCTCGATTATATGAAAAATCACAATATTTCTCTGGATTAAAATTTATTATTTGATTTTCTTTTCCATTATAAATTTTTACAATTTTTTTAATTAATATAATATTTGATAATTCGCAATTTCCTCCTATATTATAAATGCCTTCTGCTTTTTTATTTATTAATGTAGTAATGGCATTGGCAGTATCTCTAACATGTAACCAATTTCTTTTTGGAGTTCCCATATTGTGCAATGGAATTTTCTTTTTTAATGATAAATACTTACAAGCTTTAGGTATAAGCTTTTCTGCATATTGACCTATGCCATAATTATTGGTAGGTCTAACAATAATATAAGGAACCTTGAAAGTTCTTCCCCATGCCAAAATTAACATATCTGCTGCGGCTTTTGTTGCAGAATAAGGATTGGATGGTCGAAGAAGGTCATTTTCAGTATGAGCTCCCTCTTCGATGTCTCCGTACACTTCATCGGTACTAAAATGGAGTAAAGTTGGCATACGAAATTTATCTTTGGTTTTAATTAGCTCCAGGAGATGATGTACGCCATTTATATTTGAATGTAAAAATTCTGTACTACTAATAATAGAATTATCTACATGGGTTTCGGCTGCAGTATTAATAATATAATCACAATCATATAATCTATCTAAATTATTAATATCTGTTTGAATAAATTTAAATGCATTAGGACCCCACTCATTAAAACTCTTTAAATATTCGGGATTGGAAGCATATGTCATTTTATCAATTCCAATAACATGCCACCCCTGTTCCAAACAGGCTTTGGTGACATAGCTTCCGATGAATCCTAAACATCCAGTTACATATACAATTTTTTTCATATTTTATTTTAGTAAAATTTAGATTGGTCGTTAGCTACCCAATAAGTATCCCATTCCCATTCTGTTTCTAATACGGTAGGAGGTCTAGGTATTTTAAGATGGTCAATGTGATAATTAGAGGATAATAATTTTTTAAAATCGGAAAAATGATTCCCTAGCTTTTCGCCTTCATATAGCTTGATGTTATCGCTATAAGTTTCTACTTGTAATTCTCGTATTCGACTGTCATTTATAAAATCTATCAATCCGCGATTTGCGCCACAATAAATTAATGTTTTAGGACCATATGTTCGCGCAATATCTTTAACTAATGTGTATTCATTCATATTTTCTTTTCTTTTCTTTTTTTCATGACAAAATACCAATTCCAGCTACGCCTAAGTTCTTCGGGCATTGTTTCTTCGGAATCTATTCTAGGATAATCGGGGGTTAATAGACAAGATGGATACACTGAATCCATTTCTATTCCATGAATATACATAAAATAAATAAAATTATCGTAATCCCATAATCCTCGATATAAAAATTGATGGGCCATACGCCAATTTGGTACACTTACAAATAAAGTGGAATGTTCATTCATAAGAGAATTAATTTTATTAACAATATTAGAAGGTGCGAGTAAATGTTCTAATGTATCATTAATAATTATTAAATCGTATAATGAATTTAATCCGCTTGTGTCTAAATCAATACTAATATCTTTAATAAAGAATTTACCAATAAAATTATTATCTTCAAAGTATTTTTTAGCCAATGGTTTATCAATAAGATGATATTCAATGGGATTAGGAAGCAAGTTCTGGATTTTTTGACTAAGTACTCCGGGACCAGACCCAATTTCGAGAATGGACTTAGCATTACATTCAGTAATAATATTATATAATATTTTTGCTTCATAATCGTAACGATTATCCCATCCTGGTTCGTTAAGACGCAATGTATCCTTCCATTCATTAGCATCTAACGTATCAATCATATTAGAAACGAATGTTTTCTCGAAATCGTTATGTTTTATGCGAAAAATTGCCATAATCTTTTTGTAAAAAATTTATTTATTGTTTCTTGAACATAATCTAATTGTTCCGGAGTAATAATGGGGCTGGTTCCTAAAAAAAGAGTATCAGTTGTAACTTTTGTTGCCACAGGATATCTTGTATGAGCATTATTAAATGTATCTAGGTATCTATAAGCGGGTTGAAGTAAAATATTGCCGCCGAAGTAATTTCTAGTTTGAATCTTATTTTCTTCCATGTAACGGGTGAACTGAGAACGCTTAAACGGGGCTTCATCTCTCACAGTAATGGGAAAAGCGAACCACGAAGGGCTGGCTTTTGGGGTGGCACGATGGATATGAAAAAACTCCTCATATGGTTTGAAGATTTCTGTTAATCGGGCATGATTAGAATTGCGTTTAATACGAATTAGGGGTAGCTTATCTAATTGTGCAAGTCCCATTGAACATTGAAGTTCAATTGGCTTTAAATTGTATCCGATATTTTCATAAACATACTTGTGGTCAAATATTTCATTTGGGAGAGAAGGCAGCCATGCTTTAAAACGACAACCACATGTTCCTTTAGTTGAAAGATTAGCTTTTTTTCCAACACAATAGCATCCGCGTCCCCAGTCTCGAAGACTTCTTATTATTTTTTCATCTTGTTGATTACAGGCAACAAATCCTCCCTCTCCCATAGTAATATGATGGGCGGGGTAGAAGGAAGCGGTTGCCATACGTCCAAAAGAACCAAGAGGAATATTGTTGTACTTTGAACCCACAGCATCACAACAATCTTCCAGTAATGTTAAATGATATTTATTTACAATTTCCATTACCCTATCCATATTGGGGGGATTTCCAAGAACGTGAGCAAACATTAAATGGGTATTGGTACTGGCTTCCATTTCTACTTGGTCGAGATTTAAATTTAATGTTTCTAATTCAATATCTACAAATGTTGGTTTAAGACCTAGTTGGAGAGCGGGGTTGACGGTAGTTGGAAATCCTGCCACTGGTAAAATTATTTTGAAGTTTTCGGCGTGTCTCTTATTTGCTATTATAGTAGCAATCATAAGTAAATTAGAACTAGACCCACTATTAGTTACAATACCATGTGATTTTCCAAGAATAGATGCAAATTGTTTTTCAAATTTTTGAGCGTCTTGTCCGAGTACTAACCATTCTTCAAGTAAAGTACTTATAGCATTAATATATTCATTATGGTCATAATATGGTCCGGAATATTGAACCCAGTCTTTTCCGGGAGTCCATGTTTTTTTTGCATGTTTTTCAATAATATATTGAGAAACAAGTTTTAAAATTTGTTCTTTGGCTTCTTTCATTATAGTAAATTTTTATTAATAATGACAGAATTTAAGCTATCTCCTTTTATAAACTTATATTCTTTAGGTAATATTTCTAATATTTTATTATGTGGAGTAATACATGTTTCTATAATTATTAATTTTGGCAAATGCTTAGAAAAGTCCATTCCACGGAGTACGTATAATTCATGAGATTCTACATCTATAGACATAACATCTATAATATTTGGAACATTATGTTCTATTAGTATTTCTGACGTTTTTCGGCAATTAACTTTTCTACCTTTCCAATCATACGGTACAAAATCTTTATCTGGTTCTTCTTTACTATCACCACAAAGTTCCTGGTCTTTTCCCATTACCATTACTTTGTTGGAATCAGATACCGCACAATTAGCAAATTGTACCCTGGTTTGTTGTTCTAGTGTAAGAATTTTATCTAACAGTGGTATAAGCTCATTTGTAAGAAGTTCTTTAATGGGTTCTATATATAAACCACTCCATCCATGTTCTAAGAATTCTATTGTATTTGAAAATCCTCTGACTAACTGGTCTGGGGGAACTATTCTCCGTGGCTTTTTCATGAGATGCCAATTAGCTGTAAATCCTACTCCGATTTCTACAAAAAATTCATCGATTACATTAGAAAAATATTGATTATATATTTCAGCTAACCACGGACTTTGATGTCCAATATTTTCTTTTTTAAATTCCATAATGTTTCTACTATATCATTTTATTGAATTTTAGCAATTTATTTTAATAGGGGTTTAATATATTTGTCAAAGAATTTATTATTATCATACCACCATTGGTCTGCGATTTTAAAATTTGTTTTAACGAATTCGTGTCGAGATTCGTAATCTTTTTCAGTTAATGAATTAATAATTTCTAATAATTCTTCAAAGGTTTCAAATGTATAAAATCCACGAATGTCAAAGAATTCATTGATATTTGGGCATCCGTGATAAATAGGAATGGTTCCAGTAAGAAAACAATCTAATATTTTTTCTGTAAAATAATTTTTACATTTCCCATTTTCAATAGCAATAGAAAATCGATAATCTTTTAAAGCTTCTATTTTTCCCATTATTTCTCGTATGCCAACGCCAAAAACATCAAATTTTTTGCAATTTTTAGATATAAGATAATTAAGACACCCCAAACGAAATTTATGTCCATCGGTAAAAGTTTTATTGGATGTAATAAAAGAAATCATTTTATTTTTGGGATAAAGTTGAATTAAAGAATTATCTTGTAAAATAGGATATGTTTGTAGGTGAATATTTTTATTTAAAACAACTTCATAAGCCGAGTTTCGAAATATAGCATTAGGAAGTTTTAATAATTCTTCGTTATGAGTTAAAATTTTAGTGAATTTAGAAGCATTTTCTTTTACGGCTGAATATACTTTGCTTTGTTCAAAGAGATATGGGGGTTCATGTATATCTGCTACTACTTTTCCATTAGGAAATGGAATTGTTCCATTTAATATTTTTATAATAGAATCATCTTGAACAAAAGTAATGTCAAATTCTCCTTCGGTCTGATTATAAATAAAAGAACATTTAGTAGGTATGCTATTTCTTTCTTTGTAATCGCCTATAAAATTGATTAGAGGAAGTTTTTCTCCCTTCAATTCGTCGCGGGTTGTTACTCGTCGGTACACTTTTTTATTTCGAATTTCTGTTTCATATTTTGCATTGTCGGCCGATTCTCTTTCACGACTGCGAGCGGGTCTGGATGCGTTATAGACATAAGTGGGAAAATCTATTACTCCAATTTTTTCGGGCGGGCACATTTCTAACATTGGAAACATTAATGATAAGTCATGGGCGTGCCAAAACATTTTCCCATCAAATTTAGATATAAAATCTTTGGGGTCTATAGCCTTAACTAAAAATTTTCGGTATGCTCGAAGATGTGATGCTCTCCATTTATCTCTACGATAAAACTGATGTTTGTGAATAAAAGGATGGTACGGAGTATTCTGGGGATTTCCTTCTTTTAAATCTTCTGTACCATCATATACTAACATTTTTCCATATGACATCCAGTAATCATAAAGATTATATGTGTTATTAAGTCGTTCTAATACGCGGGAGGTTGGGAACCAATCGTCTCCATCCAGATTGAGTATGATATCGTTGTCTTCGGCATATTCAAATCCGGACATGTAATTCTGAGCTGCTCCCCGATTGGCAGTATTACGAATATATACAAATTTTTCATTTCCTTTAGAAAGACGTTGAATTTCACGTCCTGTATTATCTGTAGAATTATCATCAAAATATATGACTTTATAATTATAATAAGTTTGCTCAACAATGCTTTCATAATAAGTTTCTACCCAATCTTCATTGTTGTAAGATGGAGTTATAATAATAAATTTGTTATTCATACTTTAATGGAATTCCATTCGGGGGGGAAGTAATTTCCATTGATAAAATCAAATTCCCCTGGTCCTGTATATTGGTATGGGCATATTACAATTTTATTGGGCGATTGATTTAAGTATGCGCCCCACCAACTAAAGGTGGAATTGGCAATGATGTTATGATTACATAAAGACATGATACACATATCTTCATATTGAGTGTGGCCTTCACTATAAATTATATTATCTCCAGTTATATTTTCTTTACACCATTTAATATCATCTGAAAAAATTATTACTTGAACTTCTTGATTAAGTTTGTCTAAAATAAGATTATAAGCATCATAATAATATTGAGGTGTTAAATTTAAAGAAGATACAAATAAGTAATCAGTCCGTCTAAAATGCATAGATACTGTAGGTATAGTAAATGAAGATAAAAATGATTTTGCTTTTTTTATAATTTCTGGTTTAAATTGAAATTCTTTAAGTAACTCATTTTTATTATCATGCCAGTAATGGTACGTATGAAATATTCCTTGTAAATTCCAGTTTTTATGAGGGTCTAATGTATAAATTTCTTCATCGATTAGAATATTTTTAATTTTATAAATAGAAAATGGTAAGTTTAGTTTTTTTTGAGCTATGATTGGCATAGTTAAAGTATTAAATGCTTCGTAAAGTTTAACTTTTCGATGAATTTGCATAAATTCTTCGAAAAATATAAGACTATGCCCTGTTTTTTTAGATATTGAATATAATGCAGCATATTGGCCCATTTGAGAGCCAAATTGGGGACCAAGAGATAAATCTGTTTTGGTTAAATATTTCATGCGTAAATAGCATCTTTTATTATTTCCAGCCATTTATTTACATTGCCGTACGGACTATCTTTAAATTTACTTTTAGCATAATGGCTTGCTCCTTCATAATAATCTTTATTTAAAAGCAAAATAGCTTGATGTCTAGCTTGATGTATATCATGTATATCTACGCTTAATTCGGGGAAAAATTTAATTTGTGTATCTACCTTTTCATTGCCAATGCACGGAATTCCATAATATGCACAATTTAAACTAAATGTTCCCGCAGCAATTGTTGGCATGAGATTTACAGCATATTTAAAAGTTGAAAGTTGTTCCATCCATTTTGTCCAGAAAACCCAAGGTAAATGTTTTAAATTTGGAACTTGTTCTTCACCTTTACGTTTACAATGAGACGCGGGAACATAAATTGGACATTGAAATTCTGTAGCTACAAGGTAACTTTGAAATCCTCCATACCACCGACAAAAATTTCCTCCTATAATAGCTTTATTTTCTGGAGTTGCAATAAACGGGCATGTATCATTATTAATAATCATTAAAGTTGGAATTACTTTAACACGAGTTTGGGGGAACAATCCTTTATAAAAATGGGTGTCATATTCATTATGTGCAAATATAATATTACATTCAGCCAGCTGATTATAGAAATTAAACTGATTTACTAAATCATACTCATTGAAAAACCAAGCCGGGCCTTCTTGAATAGCACATACAATTTGATTGGTTTGTTTAAGGCATGTTACAATATTACTAGAATAAATACTAATGTCTTTATCAATTTCCGGCGTAGTCATTTCAATACCTACAGCATTTAATTTAACTGTGGCTTTAGGAAAGATAATAAATACAACATCATAATCATGAACATGTGAATAATTATGAATATTAAAATGGTCGGCTTTTAAAGCATACATCCAAGCAAATTCAGTTCGCATGTTATTATGATTTGAAGGAATTTGACCCGCGAAACCCATTTCAGTTAAAAATGCACTTTTCATAAATTATTTTGAGTATAAGATTTAATGCGGTCTCTCCAATATTCGAAATATGCTTTATCTAAGTTCCATTCAGTATTAATAATTCGGTCATATTCTTTATTTAAAAATTCTTCGGTAACTTGATTCCAATTTTCAATAAAACAGATTGGTAAGTCTTCATAATAAGTTGTATTAATATTACGTTTCATTATTGGGATAGTATCCATATATAAACTTTCCCAATTTCTATGGCAATCTATTCCATTACCTTCGGGACATATAACAAATTTATGATGATAGATATTATCAATATAATTATCAAAATCAAAAATGTTTGGACGATAAATAGATGTTACATATGGTTTGTTGGCTAATACCTTATATGCTTCTAATCGGTCTTCAATATTAGCTTGATGTGTGCTATGACACATAAACACTAAGTTTCTAAGCGTTTTTTCTTCTTGAATTTTTTGCAACATTTTTTCTTCTTTACGAATATGATGAAATTCGAATCGTTGTAGATTTTCTATTCCTAGAGGAACCGATTCTATACGTTCTCCAATGACTTGTATATTTGGTGAAAACCATCTAATAATGTTAGGGGTTATTTGAGCATATAAATCGGGAGTTATGCTTTTATCACTATTATGGGAAATAAATATAATTTTTTTCTTTAAAGTGGCAAGCAGCGGAAGTACCTTAGAAATGTTAGTTCCAGCAGTATAAATTAAAGGAATGCCGGTAAAAGCTTCGATGGCTTCTGAAGAAAATGTGTGAGGAATTTTCAAATAATCTTCATCATTATTCATATCTGTATAGCAGAAATCCGCTATTTCAGCGAATAAGTCTCCACGAATAAATTTCATATTATATTATTTATTTATTTATTATGTAAATAATTCTTTTTCCTGCCAACTACAATACCATAAATGCATCGCATAAGTTTCTGGATATATGTAACGATTTAATTTTTTTTCTATTTCTGGAATAGATAAGTTTCGAATAGATTGGCGTTGAACTCCTGGAAATGGAAAAAAGAAATTAGGCGGAAATACTACTGATAATGAATGTTTATCCATTTCTGCAATTATATTTCGGGAAAACATTTCAGGACCAGTAATGGTCATGATTTCGGGAATAGTGCGAGGAATAACTGTTATTTTATTGATATTTTGAATAATTTGTCCCACCAGCTTGTTTCCTGAAGAACAAGCAAAGATGCCTGGTGCTGCACAAGTTTCGGCTTCGACTAGTCTTCCATCATATGAACCAATTAGACCACAAAAGAAGTCGAGGTAAAGTAAATCTTCAAAATTTTTACAACAGTAAAAATCAGTATCTATATAAATTCCGCCATAGCTGTAAGCTACTTCATAACGCACTATATCGGACTTAGCACTAGGATTTCGCATATTATCATACATCCATTTATTGACTAGTCCAAATTCTTCGATTTCTTTTTCTGTCCATAGTAAAAATGCCCAATCAGGATGTTTTTCACGCCAGATATCAGTTAATTTTTTATATTTATCCGGAAAAGGACTTCCCAACCAAATTTGGTGTATTATTTTAGGAATTTTAGGAGTTTTATCTCCTTGGAAGTTTAAATAATAATCATTATAAGCTTTTTCCATTACTTCCCATCTATCGGAAGGTTGCATTTCTGAATTACATTTAAACATTGAATTTTTAAAAGTCATTTAAATAAATCCTTTATATCCGCGATTTTCTTCTTCGGTAAACCACTCATTATAACGTTTATTAGTTTCGAGTTGTACTTCAATAGTTTTATCATGAAATAAAGCTAATTCTTCTAATGGAGGTATAGCAGTAAATTTTGAAAATCCTATTAGTTTTTCATGTAATCGACGGTCCCATTTAATATTTCCATTTCGTTTAAAAATTCTTCCTTGATAATCAGGCCAATTAACACGGAGCTTATTGTAAGTTGGACTTATATCAAGGGTCCATCCCCATTGTTTAGCATGTTCATGAGTTAATCCATGAAAACAATTTATACGAGGAACACAAAACATTTCAATTTCAGGATTTTCTTTTATAATTTCTTTAATATTTAATAAAAGAGTTTCGCCCGGCAATTCATCACTATCTATTTGAAATATCCAATCCCCTTTACAACATTCATAAGCCCCGTAATTTTTATGAGCCCCATAATTTTTGTTTAAAGCATGTTGATAAAGATATACTTTATCCATATAAGAAAATTTGTTTAATATTTCTAATGTTTCTTCATTATCTGAAAAATCATCAAGAATGATAATTTGGTCTTCATCTTGACAATAATCTATAATTCTTTCTAATAAATTATTTAAAGTTTTTGTTTCATTGTGAACGGTAATAAGATACGATAAATTCATACATATTATTTAGAAATTTCGGTTTCTAATTTATTTGCTTCTTTTAATTCTGCATCTTTCGTAGGTATTTCTACACTTCCTTGTCCGCTGGACGCCTGTAAATTAGGAGTTTCGGCAGACATACTACTTGTTATTTCGGATGGAGGCGTAGTGGATGAATTAGATTTTGGTAAAGTAATTCTTCTAAGCTTTGGCAATTTAATTTCTTCTTCTATAGCAAATTTTGGAACATTTTTATCAAGTAAAGAGTGAAACGCTTTATCCATTGCTTGAATTGAAAATTTCTCCATGTTTTCAATACGAAGATTTTCATATTTATTTAAAAGTTTTTCATCATAATGATTATAGATATTTTTTAATATTTTTCCGGCTTCTTCATAATTAACATCAAACCATTGAGCTTCTTTAATGAACCAGTCATTAATAGCTTCATTTGGGATGGGAGAAAGTTTACCCGGAAAGAAATCAGCATATTGAGCATTTAAAAAATCTAAATGTCCTGACCATTTTGGAGTTATAACAGGCTTTCCACTAAGCGAAGCTAAAAGTAATGGGTGTCCGAATCCCTCGCCATGAGTAAATGATATATGAGCTTTAATTTTTTTATGATTGTATAAAGCATTCATTTCTATATCTGTTAATTCTCCGTGTATCAAATAAACATTGGGTAATTTAATGTTGGGACGTTGACTTTTTACCATGTTAATGACATCATTAATTTTATTAATGCAATCATATTTATCTATAATACTTATTTGAGCTCCATTTGTTTTGAGAATTAAGGCCGGAGCGTTGTCCATATTAGAAAAAGTTTCTAAGAAAGTTTTAATAAGCCATCCTATAGCTTTTCGGTCTGAATTAATATTACCGGCAGTCCATTGTCCAACAAAAAGAAAATAAAAATCTTCCGGAAATTTTTCGATAATATTATTTACTTCGGGAGATTCTATTCCATTTTTACCATATATTTTTGTATCTGCTCCCCAGAATAAAACATCCATCGGTTTTTTTAAAAGTAAAGATTCTGTAGTTCCATCTGGATTTCTTTTTGTATAATTAGCTCCGACAAATATATCTTTTGTAAATTGTGAAGTTACAATATTATATTGCATTCTGTTTAAACCTTCAATCCATTCGGGTTTTGGAACAGTAGTTTCAATGCCAGCCGTCATTCCAATATTAAATTTGGCAGGAGTAGCAAATTCATTTGGAATTGTCATTTGAATAAATAATTCGGGCTGTCTATGTAGATTTTGACGAAGAACCATTCCTAATAATTCTTTAATTTCGGGGTCGGCCTGTTCGTCCAGATTTCTTTGACTACAAGCGCCCCAAGGAGTAGGAGCTAATTTTAAATCAAACTTATTATATCGAAGAAGACTTTTAGCAATAGTTAATGCCCAATCTCCATATCCTGACCGGGTCCAAATGGGACTTTGTAAAATGCAAACTGGTTTTTTCATATTTTTAATATTATTTTTTACGTAAATTTTTTAATTCGTCCGCAATTTTAAAACATAAATCAACTGCAATTTTTGTTGCTTTTTCTGTATTAAATACATTCTTTTTTGGTATTGGGGTCCAGCACATAGAAGCTTCTCCTATTGCTTCAAATACCGCATGATACATTTTAGAGGAAATTAGAAATCCTAGTGGGCGTTTTTTATATGGAAGTTTCATAGCTTCTTTTTTCGACATCACTATACCATTAAAAAACGCCGAATCGTCTGGTAATAATGTAATGCCGTTTGGTAATATTTTAGTTTTTTTCATATATCAATTTTTTTAGGAGATATATTATATTTAATTTTAAATTCTTTATAAAGCTCTTCTAAGCATTCGTCACATAAATGAAATTCACATCCGGTCATATCATGAGCACTACCATACCAACTAGCAGTTTTTACTTCTGAAAAACATTCTCTATCAGGATGCTTATCGCAAAAATATTGAACTTCTTCTAATACTTTTTCCGCTAAAACTTTTTTCATGTTACTTTATTATGATTTTCTTTCTCTAATACCCGTAGGTAATATAGGTTGGTTTGAACGGGGACGATTATCTTCTAATCTTTCTCGTTCTCGTACCTGGTCAATATATCTTCGTTTGACAGGAACTCCTCCCGTTTTATTATAGATACTAGCTAATCCACCTTGAATTTCTTCTTGAGATTCGACCCGTTGTCCAGTGGAACCGTGACCTCCTTCTCCCCGAGAGGTTTCTGAAAGCTCAGTAGTAAACACAAAGTTAATAGGATTCGTTCTTTCTGCTACGAGCTGTGCAATTTTATCTCCTTTACGATAAACCTTAGTCCAATTAATACCGGCTAATAAATTTAAAGGACGAAATCCTTTTTCTGCCTCTTCATAATTAATTACAAAATCTTCTGGTTGAAAAATATATTTAAAGGATACAAGAATTTCTCCCCGGTAATCATTATCAATTAATCCAATACTATTAGCCAGAACTAAATTGTATTTTCGTACAGAAGAACGAGGATGTAAATCAAGATGATGATATTCATCAGAAGATTTCCATTTGGGTTGCATTTTAAGGGCCGTATGATATTCTAAATAGCTAATGCTTTTATAAAGTGGAATTTTTGTTCCATCTTCAAGAGTCTGTTCACCTCCGATTTCACCGACAACGGTAGGGTCATCCACGGCTACTATATCATATCCAGCCGCCAAAGAATCGGGATTTCCATCGCCATGAATGGGCAAACGGCCCTTACCTTCTATATTAAGAACATTTACAGTAATCATATTCAAAAATGTAACATAGGGTTTATTTTATTGCAACTTTTTATATTTTTAGTTGTGAAATTTTTTCAAGTAATTTTTCTTTATTAATTTTGTCAAATGTAAATCCCATTTTTCCATTTGGCATTTTGTTACCAATATATTCTTTGACGGGATTATGAATATTAAATCTCTTTGGCGGAGTCCAGTTTTTAAATAAATATTCCATGCCTTCTATAAAAGTTTTTCCCATATTTTCAGAATTAAGCCCTCCCTCGGCACATGCCCATCTGCGGCCCTCTGCACCACAGGCCGTTCGCTTTTTGTCTCCCATGAGATACCAATACATAAACCCCTCGGCAAAGTCTTCCCATTTAGTTAGGTCATCAAAAATGTATGGGGTGGGTATTGACCCCTGTACAAGGCGTGTTACGGGCCATACAGGATATGCCCACGGACCATGTTTTTTGTAACGGCCAATGTTATTCGAACCAAAATCCGCATCAAATTCTACGGGATTTCCGTTATCATCTAATTGTCCAATTTGGTCTTGTAATCCTCCAGTAACTGATACAATAATAGGTGTACCACTCATAATAGATTCAGCCGCGGATAATCCAAATCCTTCGTTAGAAGAAGCATTTACCGTAATATCTGCAATATTATACATTAAATTCATATCGTCCGGAGAGAGTTTTCCCGGTGAAAAAATAATATTGTAATTAGGACAAAATGCTTCTTTAACAGCAATTAAATTAGTACCTGCATCTTGCATAATTTCTGTGTGCAAAACAAGAGCACATTTTTCTGCTTCTTCTTTTGGCAAATTATCACAGAATTGTCGATAAGCAAGAATAATATTGCTCGTTCGTTTTCGGTGAACATTTCGACTATTATAAAGAATTATGAATTTATAATCTTTTCCTTGTGTTAATCGTTTTCGAAATTCAATAAGAGATTCATTATTTTTTTCTAATGGTCTAAAAGTTTCTTTATTGATGCCATGCGGACAATATTGTAATAAGGTACGGCCATTCATAGGACCATCACCCACTAAACATATATTTTCTGGTCCAAGAACCCATTTGTTAATATTAAAGGTTTGTTTACTAATGCTAAATAAAGCATCACAGCTTTCATAGAATGGCCGATTATACATTGGATAAGGAATATCATCCCAAATATTAAGATAAGTTATTGGAATGTTAGAACGAATTTGTTTTTCTAATACATAAAGCCATCCCCAAAAGCGAGGGTCTGTAAAATGAAAAATAGCATTGGGGCGTTCTATTGCCATAATTTGAAAAAGAATTTGCTCATTACCATAACCATCAGTAGGATATAGTTTTACATAAGCATCTGTCATTTTTTTCATTTCATTTGTAGATTGTGATAAGTCATAAGCATTTCCTTTATCAGGGTGCTTAATGGCTCCGGCAATTTGAACCCAATTAAACGTATGAACCGTGGCCAATACCAATTCTCGCATCATCGTAGCTACTCCGGAATGCATCCGAAGGTCGTCAGCAAGAGCTAAAATAGTAGGTTTTCCATTATTTGCAGGCATATTTTCAAAACTTTCTGTTAAATTTTAATACATTGATGTAGAAATAGGAGCTGTAATAATTGAAGATGTTGTATAAAATAAAGACCCAGTAAAATTATTCATTTCAGTTCTGAAATCTTCTTCATTAACATAACGATATATCGCTCTTTCTACTAATTTTTGAAGTGTTAGTTTATATCTAATTCCAAGAATTTTAAATCCATCATATAAATCATTATTTACTTTAACAGTGGTCGCAACTTTATTTTTAGTATTCATAAAATAATTTTGTACATCTATATGTATCAATGTATTTTAAAAATCGAATATTTATATTTCATATTTTACAAAAAAAAATGTCTTCCATATGGAAGACATTAATTTTAAAATTTATTAAATAAATTTTTTAAAGGGGAGGGTCGGCTATACCATCACATTTGCCATTCTTTTTATATTGGCACCATTTACAATTGGTTTTATTCTTTCCCGGTTGTTTAGGGTAACGAGCATCAACTTTATGTAACCCTTCTTTAGTAAAACAATATTCTACAAATTCTCGGAATTCTTTGATAACTTGACGTACATTTTCTTGATATGCCGGAGGTTTAAAAATTTGAATATGAGTTTGTTTATATTTAACATTTTCATATAATTTTCGTTTAAGAATAATAAATTCAACATGAATTTTACTAAGAGGAATATTATTATTTTTACTATATACAGCTTTGTAAAGTACTAGCTGGCTTGTTTTTGTAAAATCTTCTTTCATGCTATTATTCCATTCTCGAGTAGCAGTTTTAATATCAATAATGCGAATATTACCCGAAATTTTTTCTTTGAGTACAAGGTCAAGATAGGCGTCCAGATTAACATTATTAACAATGGGCGATGTAAATTTAACTTCAGTTCCAATTAAATCATATTTGTCTCTGGAAAAATTAAGTTTAATGTTTACTGGATTAATAAACTCAGAAATAATAGCTTTGCCATCCTCAATAAATTCATCAAATTCTTTTTGTGTATATTTAATATTTTTTGTTGTTATTAATTGTTTAAATCTTTCAATAAAAGGTGTAATTAAATCTAATTTATAAGCTGTCTCTTCTGATTCATTATAATAAATGGTAAGAAATTTTTGTAAAGCTTCATGTATAGCCGTTCCAAAAGACATATGAACGCTATCTTCAAATACTTTTTCTTTTAAAATATAATCCCGCATCCATTGATACGGACATATCCAGAATTTAGCAAATTGACTATAAGAAACAATATGTTTTTGCATAATTTTGAACTATTAAATCAAACTTCAGAAAAATTTCAATTTTTTATAACTCATTTTTAATATGCGGTCTTCTATTAATTATTTTTTAGAGATATTTATTTCTTGATGAAAACATTAATTTTTATTTTTATATTGATGGCTTCAAGCCTTTTTGCAACCGAAGGAGTATTTTATGTGAATAAATCAATAATTTCACATCAAATTGCTCAGAGTGGAATGACTATAACTAATAAACTTATAGCTGGAAGCACTTCTATAATCGAATCGACAACTCTTACGGAATTATTACCATTAGAAAAAACAACTGTTTATTTATCGGGGGGTTTTATTATTGAGGCAGATAATAATTCAGTTTTTTCTATTAATGCGTTTGACCAAGAAGTAAAAAATTTAACAAATTCGCCCAGCCTCGCAATATTTGGACCCCATAATATTAATATTATGTTATCCAAAGGAAATTTTATTATTTCTTATAAATCTAAAAACGAGGATTCAATTTGTACAATAAGCACTCCTTTAGCAATGTATCAATTAAACGAAGGAGAATTTTTATTTCAAATTAGTAATGAAAAAAGTCTAGTATATGTTTTAGATGGCATGATGATTGTACATGGAGATAAAAACCGCGCAGATTCGGCTAAAAAGGGCAGTAAGTCTATTACTGGACAAATTGATACTGATGTAGCTACAACTACTCGTCCAATTAATGTTGAAGAAAATAATTCTATTATTGCGGCCACGGAAAACAAAACTTTAGAAGATATTCGATTTATTATAATAGATGGAAAAGTACGTGGTGTTAAAATGTCTCCATAGCTAGCCCTCATATGTGTCTTTTAAGGCACTTTATTTTACAAGTTAAAAAAAGTTGCATATTTAATTGAACTGTGTTATATTCTTTTTGTTTAAAATAAATGACTCTTTCTCAATTAGATAGTTTAACTGAAGAAGAACTTGGTATGGCTTTGTTTATAATTAACCATATCAGTCCACTCGAATTGCCGAAAATGCAATTTGAACCACAACATTTAACATGGTTTAGACATGAAATGCTTGTAAAGAAATTTCTTAATTCTTTTAATCGTTTGAAACCCGAAGGTTATCCCATTTATGTATCTCTTATGCAAAAGCTTGGAGTAAAAATTGAAATTAATCAATCAAATATTGAAAGTGTTTAAATAATATGAATAAAGATAATTTACCGAAAAAATCTACGTTTTGGATGTTATTTGATGTAGATAATGGGCATGAACCTACTAAGCATTATTGCTGGTGGTTTAATACCTATCGACATGCTCAGAGCTTTAAAAAATGGCATAAAACACGAGAATTTGCGGCCACTCTCGTAGGTCCAGTCAAGGTTAATATTGATAAGAATTTTAAAAAATATGAAAGATGATTATGAGTTAAAAAAGATAAAAACATTAGAGATAATTGGTTTACATCGCCAAAGAGTGTTTCAAATAATGTCTCGTTTATCTCAGGAAATGATATTAAGAGGTAATAAACATGATGAATCTAAATTTGAATCAGAAGAATTGCCTTATTATATTGATACAATAGATGTATTTGAAAAAAATCATTTTGATAGTGAAGGTTATTATAAAGCCAAGAAATCATTAGGGCCGGCTTTGGAGCATCATTATAAACATAATCGCCATCATCCCGAACATTTTAATAATGGGATTGAGGGGATGAATTTAGTGGATATATTAGAACTTTTAGCTGATTGGAAATCGGCTACCTTGAATCATCCAAATCACCGAGGAGATATATTAGAATCTGTAGATATATTATCTAAAAAATATGGAATTTGCGACCAACTTAAAACTCTTCTTATTAATACATTAAAAGATTTTGATATGGTCGATAATTAATTTAATGATATGAAATTAGATGTTACTGAATTTACAATTAAATGTAGAATGAAAACTCGTTGGGTTCCTCATTTTTTATCTATGCTTAAATATATGCAGTTCCTTGGGTCAGCAGGAAGCTCGCGCCTTGTTTCTTTTTATGCTGACGGCGATGGCGACTTTCATCCTAAATTTGAATGGGATGAAAAATTGTTGTCGGATGCGCGGCCCGTGAAAGATGTTGAAGGAAACCGAACTTACGATGCAGGATGAAAGCTATAGAATTTCCAGAGGCAAATGCTATTTTTGCCAAAAATCAATCATCTTATATGCAATTGCCAGCATATAAATCACCAGATGGAATTGTCACATCTTGTTATAAATTAACATGGAAAGAACGATTACAAATACTCTTTGGGGCTAATATTTGGGTTAGTTTAATGACATTCAATAAGCCGTTACAACCTCAAAGATTATATGTAGGCAAAAAGATATGTTAAGAAAGTCTTGACTTTTTAAGGTCTTTCTTTATAATCTCGTGAAATAATATAAAGGTTATTTGTGTACACTAATGTATTTGTAGATAAAAAAGAAAACGTCGTCCATTTATGGGATGATACTAAAGGATATAAGACTTTTCCTTATCGTCGATATGCTTATCGTCGTGCTCCTGATGGAGAATATATTTCTTTATATGGAGATAAATTAGAAAAGGTATTCTCTTTTGATGAGTATGACCCAACCCTTTTTGAGTCGGATGTTTCTCCCGAAATGCGGGTCCTTATAGACCAATATGAAGATAGCGACGAGCCTTCGGTTGGACATCGGATACTTGTATTAGACATTGAAGTTAGTTCGGAGGGAGGATTTCCTGATATTACCAAAGGAGACAAAGCTATTACCGCCATTGCTTTATTTGACCAGGCGGGAAATAAATATTATTCGCTTGTACTTGACCCCGAAAACAAAATATCAAGTAAAAGTACTTCCGAATTGGAAACGTGTTCTTTTAAAAGTGAAGATACATTATTAAACTCATTTTTAAATTTATGGGAGCAAATACAGCCTACTATTGTTACTGGATGGAATAGTAATAATTTTGATATTCCTTATTTATATAATCGAATTCGAGCTGTGCTGGGGAAACAGGCAAGTTATCGATTATCTCCAATAGGAATAATGTATCAAAATAAATTTAGTGGGCGCATGGTATGTGCAGGAATATCTCTTCTTGATTATTTGGAGCTTTACAAAAAATTTATAGGTGTAATGAAACCCTCTTGGTCTTTGGCCAATATAGCTAAAGATGAAGAATTAAAACATCAAAAGCTTACATATAAAGGCAGTTTAACTGAATTGTATAAAAAGGATATTCTTCGATATGTTGAATATAATTTGGTCGATGTTAAAGTTGTTGTAGAATTAGACCAAAAATATGATTTTATTCGTCTTGCACAGGCGGTTTGTCATAAAGGGCATGTTCCGTACGAGTGGTTTCAGATGTCAAGCCGTTTCATTGATGGTGCTATTTTAATGTATCTTCGACGTAATGGCAAAGTAGCTCCTAATAAGCCTATAGGTGGTCGTGAAGAATATGAATCTATGCAACGGGAAGATGAGGAAGGATTTACAGGAGCTTTTGTTAAAGAGCCTATTAGTGGGCTATATGATTGGATTTGTTCAGCGGATATTACTTCTCTGTATCCTAGTGTAATTATGTCGTTAAATATTTCTCCCGAATCGAAAATTGGAAAAATAGAGGGGTGGAATATGATGGAGTTTCAGCGGGGAAATATTTCTACAATTCAAATCGATGGGCGAGGGTTTTCGGCCGAAGATTTTAAGAAAAAAATAGCAAATTATGCTTGGTCTATTAGTTCCAATGGCGTTGTGTATAGACAGGATATTCGGGGTGTCGTTCCTACTGTTCTTGATGTATGGTTTAAAGAGCGACTTGAATATCGAAAATTGCAGAAAAAATTTTCCGATGAAGGAGATAAAGTTCAATCTGAATTTTATAAGCGACGACAATTAAGACAAAAGATTTTTTTGAATTCGGTGTACGGAACTTTGGGACTTCCGGTCTTTCGTTTTTATGACCGAGATAATGCCGAAGCGGTAACTATTTCGGGGCAAGAAATTATTCGTTCGGCGGAAAAACTTGTTAATGATATGTACTATGCCAAATTTAAGGAAGCAAATGTTCTTCCTTCTCAAAAAGATTATGTAGTATATATTGATACGGATTCATTGTACATGTCCGCACTTCCCGTGGCTAATCTTTTAAAAGTAAAGTCTGAGCACATGACTAAGTTTACTATTGATTGGGTAACTGAAGTTGCTGCTAAAATTAATAGGTTTTATGAATACATGATACCCAAGATATTTAATGTGGCTCCAGAACATAACCGTATTAAAATTGTTCCCGATGTCATAGCTAAGAAAGCATTATGGGTTGTTAAAAAGCGATACGCGATGCTTAAAGTCTATGATATGGAAACAATGAAAGAAGTTAAAGATAAGAATGGAAATGAAGGTAAGCTCGAGGTTAAGGGTATTGATGTGGTTCGTTCTAGTTTTCCAGCAGCATTTCGTAAATTTTCTTCGGATATGCTTGACGCGCTCCTTCGCGGAGTTCCTCAAAAAGAGTTGGATGAAAGAATTTTGTCTTTCGAAGAAAATATAGATAAGATTTCGGTATCTGACCTTGCGAAAACCAGTTCAGTAAGATTTATATCCAGAAATGGTAATGATGATTATAATCCATCTCACCGAAAATTATTTCAATATATTAATAAATCTCCTGCCCAAGTACGAGCGGCATTGGCTTACAATGATTTATTGAAAGTATGGAAACTTAATCGGCAATATGAAAAAATTACTCATAGTGAAAAAATAAAATGGGTATATTTGCTTCCTAATGATTTTTATATTGAATCTTTAGCCATTAAGGGGGATGATACAGACCCCGATGAAATTTTGAATTTTATTTCGATGTATGTTGACCGGAAAAAAATGTATGAACGAGAGCTTAAAAGTAAACTTTCAGAAATTTATAGCTGTATTGGATGGAAATATCCAAATCGAGGTTCGCAGTTAGCAACACAAACGTTTGATTTTAATGAGACGTGGTAATATGAATGATTTGTATCCTCTATTTTCATTAAGCGCAAGCTATTCTAATTTGGCGGAATGTACCCAAAGTTACATTCAAAACCAGACCCTTGCAGAACAGAAGGATAAAGAAGTGAAGGATTTTTTCGTAAGTCTTGGGTATGAAGTAGAGCAAAATGGGCGATATTGTCGGCCGTGGTGGGAGATTTTTAAGGATGGGCTGCTTGTATGCCAAGTGGACACGGGGGTTTCTTTACAAGATATAATTGATGACATGAGTGAAATGGCACTTGGTAATCCGGGAATTAGTAAAACCAATTATATAATTAGCGGAGAAGATAGTGATGATTTAACAGAATTGTTTTATAAAGTTCGTAATTCAAAAATAAATATTTCTGCCTCGGATGATTATTTTAGTTATGAGATATAATAAATAGACAATCGTAATCAAAAGGAGTAAATTATACGCATACATGAAAAAGAAAGAATTAGAAACATTTATTCGGCGTTATACTATAGGCGGAGAACTTAACAAAGTTAAATGGAAGTATAGTGCTTCTGAAAAAATATTGCATACACGCGGAGCCGTGGACAATCGAAGTTTTGTGGCCGATGTAATTATGAACGATTTTGATGAGTTTGGTTCTTCGGACCTTACTATTTGTATAGGAGATACCGAAAAAGTTAAAGGAATGATGTCTCCGTTTGAAGAAGATATTAATTTATCTATTAATCAACAAGGAGACCGTATTCTAGGATTTACAATGTCTGATGATAATTGTCAAAGCTATTGTGCGGCGGCGGACCCGGCTTCTATTGACCCGGTAGCGAAGAATCTTCAAGATATGCCAGAATATCATGTTGAAGTACCTTTAACTGAAGATTTTTTAGATAAGTTTTTAAAAGCGCATGGTGCTTTAAAAGAAGTTAAAGATTTTTCGGTTGGTATGAATAAGAAAGAAAAATTTGAAATAGTATTTGGATATTCTATTTCAAATTCAAATCGAATTCGAATTACTCCTGATACGGATTCTGTTAAAAATAAATTAGATACGGCTTTATCATTTCCTATTAAAAATATAGCAGCAATATTTAAAGCTAATGATGATATTCCCGATGGAATTTTATCTATTAATAGCCACGGAATTGCAAGAGTATATTTTAAAAATGATAAATATATTTGTACTTATTACCAATTCGCCAATAAAAAAGCATAAAATATGATTGAAATTACTAAGATTTGTTATAAAACGGACGATGGACAAATATTTGATACTTTTTCAGATGCTCAATTACATGAACTTGAAGTTTTATTTGAAAAGATTTCTATTAAATTACCAAAAGAAACAGCGATAGCTATATTACAGAATAAAACTACTATTATTGATATTTTATCTAAAAATAAATCAAATATATCATTTCAAGGTCCCAGTATTCCTTTAGCACCAGAAGTAGTTAAAGAGTGTAATAAAACTATTATTACTGATGCTATAACTTCTATAATTGGAAAACTTAATAAAAAGTAAAATTATTTATGATTATTAATCCGTTTGAATTTGTTGAGATGGAAGAGCTTCCTTCGGTTCCTGACCACAGCCTTTGGGCCGAACGTTATCGTCCCCGTACTCTTAAAAATTTTGTCGGCAGTCCTTCGGTCTGTGAAACTTTAGAAATATGGTTAGAAAGTAAAGATATACCACATCTTTTATTTTTTGGCTGGCCCGGGACTGGTAAAACTTCTTTAGGAAAAATGCTTATTAATTTAATCCCGTGTGATAGTTTGTTTATTAATGCATCGGATGAAAATAAAGTAGATGATATTAGAAATAAAGTACAAGATTTTTGTATTACTATGGGAGTTAATCCTTTAAAAATTATGTTTTTGGATGAGGCAGACCGTTTAACCCCCGATGCTCAAGGTGTACTTCGTAATTTAATGGAAACTTATTCGCATTCGACGCGCTTTATTTTAACGTGTAATTATCATGAAAAAATAGCGCCGGCCATTAAGTCTCGGTGTCAAAGTTTTGAAATAAAGCCTCCGTCTAAGCCTGAACTTATGTCTCATCTTATTAAAATTTTAAATAAAGAAAAAATAAATTATGAGAATAAGGATGTAGCATTTATTGTAACCAGTTATTATCCCGATATGCGAAAAATGATTAATTTCATGCAACAATCTTCGCTTACTGGAACATTAAAAATAGCAAAAGCTAGTACGGATGACCAAGATTACCGCGAAAAACTTGTTAAGCTTTTACAACAGCCGAAAAAGGCGGGTATTTTTGATGAAATTCGACAATTGGTAGCAGACGCGGCTTTTTCTAATTATGAAGAAGTTTATAAATATCTTTTTGACCGCGTAAATGATTATGCCGGAGAAAAAGCTCCAGAAATTATTCTGTATCTTGCAGACGCCGTATATCAATCTGCTTTAGTGTTTGAACGAGAAATTACTTTTGTAGCATCTATGCATCGAATACTTGGTGCTCTTAAATAAGATGTACATATTTAAAAGCTTTAAGGTAAATTACTTAAAAATAATTTTATAATAAATTGACTCCCCCGTAAGGAGTGATAAAATATGCTCAATATGAATAAGCCTAATGTAAAACATATACCAATGGAACAAAAAAAAGCAATACTTACCGAAACGGTTGAAGTTTTTGGACAACAAGAGTGGTTTAGAGATGCAACAGTATATGATGCTCACCCAAATACCGGCGAACCAACTCTCGAGTTTAAAGTAAATTATGTTCCTATTTTAGGAATTATCCGCAAAACTATTATAGATTTTGCAATAAAACATAATTTGGTTGAACGTTTTGTTATTATTGATAAAGATGGACGCCCTGTAGAGTAATAATATTTGTAAAGAATTGTTACTTTAAATAACATGGGAATACGGGTAGTTTATGAGTAATAAATTGATTCCATCAATTTTAACTATTATTCCTAAGATTCCGCTTAAAGGGGTATATTATATTGGCCAGTATGGAACAAGTGGATATGCAAATGCTGCCCGGGGGTATTTATATCATTATTTTATTAATAATATTCCTATTACATGGGACCCCCTTTATTTTGATAATTCTAAACTAAGTGATGATAATCCATACGATATAGTTGTTCAATCATTAATAAATAAATCAATTCCTCTACATGATGTTGTTATTATACATTCTACCCCCGACTTATGGCCAAAATTTTGGGAAGAAAAACTTGAAATTTTAAAGGGAAAAGTTATTAATGGTTATTGTACTTGGGAAACAAATCGTCTTCCTAAAGAATGGGTTAAATATATGAATGAATGTGTTAATGAAGTATGGTGCCCGTCTTCTTATAATTTAAATTCATTCCGAGAATCGGGAGTAAATAATACTATACGAGTAGTACCGCATATTTTTCTTCCTCATCCTCTCCCTGACCCGATGAATGTTAAACTAGTTGATATGCGGACCGGAAATCGATTAGAAAAAAATGGATACTATACGTTTTATACGATAGGAGAGTTTAATATACGTAAAGGAATTGAGGATACAATACGGGCTTTTTGTGAAGGATTTAAACCTACCGACCCAGTACGGCTTATACTTAAAGTTCATTATCGTAATTATTCGGATGAAAATAAGAAAAGATGTGAAGATATGATTAAGGAAGAACTTAAAAAATATCCTTCTTATCCTCCTATTATTTGTTTATTAGAACCGATGACTTCAACTGAGATTCTTGCCCTCCATTCAATAGGCGACTGTTACGTGTCGCTTACAAAGGCCGAGGGGTTTGGGCTTACTATATTCGATGCCTTTAACTATGGGAAAAACATTATTGCTACGGGCTATGGTGGGCACATTGATTTTTTGGGAGATTCGTATCCCGGCCTTGTTCACTATAAAATAGGGCCAGTGGTAGGAATGTCAACTTTTTCTTCGAACTATACTGAGGAACAGTTGTGGGCCTATCCATGTCTTGACCATGCAATTAACCTAATGAAAAAACAAGCTAACTTATGACTGGAATTTTTGCATTTAATGGAAACACTAAGCATCAACAAATTATAGATACTTACATAAAGCGACTAGCAATAGATACGGTAGTCGAGTCGGGCACTTTACATGGTTTCACCACTGCGTATTTTGCCGAGCGAGTGAAGGAAGTGTACACCGTTGAAATTCAGGAAAAATCATATCGAATGGCACGGAATTTACTCAGACAGTTTCGTAACGTTCATCAGGAACTTGGCGCTTCCCCCGCTTACTTCAATACGCTTCTGCCGACTCTTGATGGGAGAAAGATTCTGTTTTACCTTGACGCTCATTGGTTTGAGCCGTGGCCTCTGTTCGAAGAAATGAATGCCATTGCCAAGCACATCGGAAAACGGGCTGTAGTACTAATTGACGACTTCCAGGTTCCCAACAGTCGATGTCGGTTTGACCAGTATGGCGGGGTAATAAACAATTTTGCCACATCCGAACCATACTTCAATAAGATTTATGGGGAGCGGGGGTATGTGTATGATTATTTGGGCGGCGATGCAACACAGGAATTTATTATTAACGAATCGGAATTGGACTCCGACACTCTTCCTTTTTATCTTCAGAGTTACAAGGGTAAGCCGATTACCATTACTGGAAAAATTATCGTCTATGCAAAAGAATAAATATGTGTCCCAATGTGGGCAGGACAAGTGTGTCATTGAGGAAATTTACAAAGGATTGACGCATGGGTTTTTTGTTGACTTGGGAGCGGGCGATGGTATCCAATTGTCAAACACCTATGTCCTTGAAACGGAATATGAATGGGATGGTATTTGTGTAGAACCCAACACTTATTCCTTTGAAAGCCTTAAGAAAAATCGAAAGTGTCGACTCGAAAACAGCTTCGTGCTTGATGGGGTGAGAGAAGTCGCGTTCCATCAGTACTATGGAAACCCGCCCCATTGGGAATCCTTCTCGTCAATGTATCCTTCGCCATTTCACGAAGAGATGGACGTCGTAAAGAAATCCGTTATCATGTGTAAGTCTATATCATTGGGACAGTTACTAACAAAGCATGGCGCACCGAATTTGATTCATTATCTTTCTGTGGACACCGAATATACGGACTACGAAATTCTCGAACACTTCTTCACAAAAGAACTTGGCGAAAGAGCTATCATATGTTTATCGGTGGAACACAACTTCAAGGAAGTTCGAGAGAAGCTTAGGACTTTGCTTGGAACTTATAGATTTACTTTCTATAAGGAACTGTATCAGGATGATATGTATATAAATAATGACTTTTGGAATCTTCCCAATCTATGAACGTCCATCTCCGAATAAACTATGGGTGTGATAAACGATTCTACCTTACGAAGGACACTATCCGCCTTTGTCATCCATACTTTGAGACTATCAGGGTTTTGGTAACGTCCGACGAATCTGACTATCAAATGTTGAAGTCGTTGGAATCGGAGTATCCGAAGCTGAAGGTCACGAAGACGGCCATTCCTTATTACGGGGATTTTGAATCCGTGCATCGAAATCTATTGTGGGATGTCCCCGAGGACGAGTGGATTCATTTGCTAGATTCAGATGAACGTCCAACCTATCAATTTTTGACTGGCTTGCAGGACATGATATCCGACGCCATAGCAAATGGAGTTAACACATGTCGTATTCCATCCATTTCACATTACATGAAGTCAAATGAGTTTTGTGATAAGAATTATAAGAACGCTTTTGCGGGAAAGGCTAAGTACTATGAGCCATCTTTATTTAAATACAATAGGTATAAGAACACGTACAGAAGCAGCTTTGGTGGGTGTCATTCCATGCCAGCAAGGATAGATAGGGTGGAGAAGAGATATATCTTACCAACATTACACTTCAAAAATCCTATAAATTGGTATCAGGCGTTTATCCTACAGGGGTTTTTCAATCCAACTGTTCATTCGCGGACGGAAGAGCGAGAATGTCTCATAAAGTCTTCAGAATACGCCGCGTTTGAGGCATTGAAAAAGGAAACAAAATGTTTTGATTCAACCACATTTATATCCCAGCTGTCTATCGACCCCGAGTTCAAGCAGAAATTTCATGACCTTTTTTTAACTTTTAAGGAGTCTAAATTTCCAATTTTCCAGTTTGCATACAAATGGGTTGCTAATGAGAATTTCAGACTAATGATTTTTGAAAAGCAGGAATTCTGCGGAAAGGTCTGTTGTAAGTATGGGGATATACAATTATGAAAATACTAATGACGTTTGAACTCGGAGCAATTGCTGTTTATGCAACGCCGCTGATAAAGTTATTGTCCTCTCGGGGGCATTCTATAGATTTTTATACAACCGACCGAAGAGGATTTTGTGACCCCGGAGACGAGATACGTAAATCTGTCACCATGCTCAATGCTCCTCCTGTAGATATGAGATATGATTTGTGGATGTATGACCTATCTACATGGGAAACAAAACAAACTCCATTTCTGGAAAAGCTTACGGAGTTCGAAGGAGACTTAGTATGCATCAATTTTGAAGATGGAAATCAATTCTTTCTTAATTATATTACGGGGTACATCATTGACAAGACAAAGCTATACATAAATAATTCTCTTTTTGTGGACCGGGGAAGATACCCCGAAAATATACGGTCTAAACTCATGTTGGCCCCGTCCTACATAACCAATAGTCAGAGTTTCAAGACATTGGTTGTTCCCTTCAGGGACAAGCAAAGGCGAGCCATATTTACAGGAAATATTACGGGAATGAGCGAAAGTGGAAATCCCGAAGAACTTAAATGTCGAATCCTTGTTCCAATGGCGTTGATAAAGGCGGGCGTGCCTTGCTACTACCGTATCTATTCTTCCGACCCCAACTACCAGAGCGTCTTGGAAAAGGTGCCCGAGCAATATAAGAGTCAGCATCTTAAATGGGAAGACTTCTTGAAAGAAACAGTGAACAGTATGATTGTCCTCTCATTGAGGGGAAATGGTCATACAGTTCGGAGATACTTTGAGGGGCTGGCTTCGGGCGGATTGGTATTCTCCACGAGGTCAAATCATATGACTGAGTTCATTGGTCAGGGTGTAGCGGGAGAGCACTTCGTAGAAATAGACTGGTCGGGGAACGATGTGGTTGAGAAGGCCAATTACTATTTCGAGCGCACCGAGGAGGCCGAAAAAATTGCTGCTTGTGGAAGAAAGTTTTGGGAAGACACTAGTATGTTGGATGACAATGGGGTGGTTCCTCCGAAGGTTGCGAACGAAATAATCAACAACGCCAAACGAATTGCGGGGATTGAATTTTGATGTTTACCAAATTCACAATCTATGGGGAAAGGTGTTCTGGCACTAACTTTTTACGCAAGGTTATTGTTGATAATTTTAACCTTGAACTAACACATCTTCCTAATGTAGATTATGCGTGGAAACACTTTTTCGGACATGAGAAAAATCAAGCGGCCATTCAGAGTTCAACAGACGTAGTGATTTTATCAATAGTTAGAAATCCGATTGACTATTTCGTATCTTTTTTCAAGTCGCCCCACCATCAGTCAGCGGAAAGAATTGTGGACTTTGAAACCTTTCTGACTTCGGAATTCTACTCTATAAATAAAGAAGGAGAACTTCTTACGGATAGGTATTTTGAGCAGAATTGTCGAAGGTATAAGAACATCTTCGAGATGCGTGCTGTAAAGAATCGATTTCTTGCACTTACTATTCCAAAACTTACTGCAAATTGTTATTTAGTGCAATATGAAAGATTGAAGAATGATTCGGAAGCGGTGCTCGTTGAAATTTCAGCTAAGTTTAGGCTTACTCCCAAGCAGCAACCATTTATTATAGAAAGACGAAGGGTTGCTCCTCGAGGGACAAGTTGGGATGTATTTGATATTGTGGATTCTCCTATAGGCGAGAACTACGTAGTGGAATCTCCGAAATGCAAGGAAATCATCCTTTCCAATTTGGATTTTTCGGCCGAACGAATTGTTGGATACATCCGCGAATCTATTGTAAGCCGTCTAATATGAGTGATAAAATTCAAAAAGTATATGAATTGGTTCGAGATTATGTAAATAAATCTGAATATTGCGGGAGGGTATTTATTTTTGGAGGATATATTAGAGACCGCATTATTGGCATTATACCTAATGATATAGATGCTATCTTAGTTGGAGATACTGAAGATGCTATGAAATTAGCAATGAAATTGGTATCGGAAACTAAAGATATGGAAACTAGAAATCTTCCCGTCAAAATTAATAATGCCATTCGTTTTTATATTAATGATGTAAGAATTGATATTACTTCTCTTCCGCCGATAGAAGGGGGAACACCCCGGGATGTTATGTGCCACGCGGCAATTTATCACCGCGATTTTGCTATCAACGGGATGTGTTTGAATTTAGAAAATGAAGAAGTTTTTGATGGGTCTGGGAGCTCTATAAAAGCCATTTTTCAAAGAAGTTTAGTAACTGCTAGAGATGATTATGATTCAATTTTTTATAATCATCCTGCTCGATTATATCGTATGTTTAGATTACAATCTAAACTTAATTTGACTATTCCGGAATCTCAAATTGAATATGCAAGATATAAGTGGTGGTTAAGTAATTTTGTCGAACGAGATAGAATTAAAATAGAATTTGACCAAATTAAACAGGGGCCAAATGCAAAAAAATTTTTAGAATTATTAAAATATGCTAAATTAGACCCAACCGATTTATCAAGGGGCGATGTATTTATTCAAGATGGGTGGCATGAGTGTGAGCCGGGACAAGAACCAAAACGATATCGAGAAGGACTTCATACTCGATGGACCAGTCCAAAAGCAAATCTTTTAATATCCCCATCAGTAGATGCAATCGAATTAATATATTTTAAATCGGAACATGCTAAATCTGATATATTGTATTATACAATAAATGATAAAGAGGACAAAATTCCGCTTGGACCTACATCTGTTATCATTCCCACCGCTGGAGGGGGTCGTTTAACTATACGTACAAATACTTTTAGACCTTCAGACGTATTTGAATCTGACGATACTCGAGAATTAGGACTTTATGTATCTAAAATTAATATATTTAAATTGGGAATTAAAACTGAAATTTTAATAGATTACATTCCATATCATTTATGAATATAGACCATCAAGATGTTGTACTAATACGAACTGCTGATAGCCATTGGTGGAAACTCGAAGGAAATATTAAAGATGGATTTTTTCGATGGACCGCTGAACGAGCAGATTTTCGAATTATTAATCAAAATATAAAATCAGTAGAAATTCAACTTCAATGGCATCCAACTTATTGTGGAACTATTATTATAAAACAAGATGGAAAAGAATTAATATCTTATAACCCGAATAATTTGCCAGAGCATAATATTAAAATAGATATTAAAAATCAAAAAGATTTTGAAATATATTGTAATACATTTGTACCGAATAAAGTAAATAATTCGTCCGATTTTCGGAACTTAGGAATAATGGTGAGAGGATTTGTTTTACATGTAGAGAACGAGTCGTATCAATTAAAAATGAATGACATTTCTGAATGGTTCCCTATAATAGAAATTGTCAAAGAAAAAATTTCCAATGAAGTATTAACTATTGCACCATTTAATTATACTTCTACACCCTTTAATATTTCTACACCATTAAAACGAGGCGCAATACTTTATTTAGATAAAACTTATCCGCGAATTATAAAACAACTTAAAGAAGATTATAAATTTAGTAAATCTTGTGAATTAATTACTTATACGGATAATTCTTCTGTAGAAGCCGATATTCATGTACCTGTATTTGAAGGACAATGGATGAAAAAATATGATTATGCTAATGTGGCAGCACAAATGGCAATACAAATTGCTCAATTCAAAGAGTGGGATTATTTTATGTGGTTGGAATGGGATTGTTACGTAGGAAAGGATTGTTGGTTTGATGTTTTATGGGAAGAATTACTAGCATGGCCATATAAGCCTATACAGGCGGGAACTCCTGTAATATCAACTTGGCCAATAGATGGTAATTTTGAATTTATAAAACAAGATTATATTGCTTCTTATCTTAAAGCAAATAAAGCAAGTTTGCGTTCAATTTATGTTGAGTTAATGGCTATAGCAATTAACGGAGCATTTGGATTTTATGAAGTAAATATGGCAGATAAATATTTAGTAAAACAAAAAATTCCTCGTGCTTGTCCGTTTGATTTTATGTTTGGCCTTCGTATGTTAGAGGAATACCAAGAAGATATTTTTAAACATACGGCATGGCTTCCTTCATTGTATTCGGTATATGGAAATCAATATTATACGGAAGCCCAGCGTTTAGAAATGGTTAAGTCTGGATTCAAAGTAGCTATGCATCAGTATAAGGTAATATAAAATATATTTTAAAATTTGTATAATTTAGATTAACTATAGTATCATTTTAAGGGGGTTATCTCATATTTATATTTATGAGAAAACATTCAATTAAAGAAAATTCATTCGATGCTGCTCCCGGTGGTGCCGCCGGGGCTATTACTTATCAAACTCCATATGGAACTCCCTTTGGCCCTAATCAGACTCAAAACCCAGACCATTTTGAGAGTGATAATATACATAAGGAGACGGAAATGTCTAAACTGGGGATTACAGATGAAGATTTAGAAGAACTTTATTCTATTTCGGGCAAAACTCCTCCTACTCCGGATGAAATTATTTCGGGCCTTCAATATGAATTAAGTCAGCAAACTAAAAAGAATCCGGAAGAAGCCAAACAACAAGTTATTGCTAATCTTCGAAAAAATACTAAATTTTATAGTGAATTAAATCATCTTAACGTTAACGATAAAGCAATGGTAGATAATATGGATATAAAAGAACAATCTTATGAATTTAGACATCCTAATGACCCCGCTAAAAGATTTTCAGTTAATTTAAATATAGAAGAAACGAAAAAAATTTTTAATGATATGGCCAAAGAAAAGGATAATAAATATGCCACAAATCCTCAAATTAGTGATGTGATGAAAGAAATGTGGACAGCTAAAAAGTCTCGTAAATTGTGGAAACCTTAAAATATAATTAATGCCAGCAGCAGCGTCAATACCTCCCACTTTGACAACTGTGCCTTCGAATTTTAATGCACAGTCTTCCGGCAATGTTTCTTTTGACCATGAATATTTTTATGTAAAATATAATGGATGGAGACGATTTCCTCTCGTACGTACTCAAAATTTATCTTTTGGATTTCCCGACCCTTCCCATGAAGGAAACATTTATACGGATAATCAATATTTTTATTTAGTTGTTAATCACCAATGGAAAAAATTTCCAATTTTTATTATAAAACCCCGCCGCCCTATTATGGGAAAAGTTCCTATGATAAATATTCAAGAAACAAAATTAACTACTTTTCCTAGTGGAACTGATAATTATGGTAGATGGGGTATGATTTCTTTTAATAATGAGTATTTTTGTATATGGGGACAAGGAAAATGGCACAAAATTCCTATAACTCGGATGCCTAAATTTCGTTCTAAAGAAGTGAAAATGAAAATTAATATGGATTCTTCACCTGAAGATACTCCAGTTGTTAATATGGAGAATCCGCCCCAAGGAAATATTATATTGAATATTGGACTTATTTCTGAAAATCCACCCCAAGGAAATATTACATTGAATGTTGGACTTATATAATATATGAATCCTTTATATGAAAAAGCAAAAGATTTAGTTCTTGTTAGAAGAACTTCAGATAATAAAGAATTTGAAGAGTATCCTTTATTTGTTCAACCCCAATCGGTTTTAATGACTGACCCGGCTAATAATGTTATTTGTATTAGTGCATGTTCTCTTCATGTTGCTTTTGCTGTATCTGCTTCTTATTCCGCTACTAGTTCATTTGCTTGGTATGCCTTAAGTTCTTCATATGCAAATAGTGCATCTTATGTAATAAGTTCTTCATATGCTTATAGTGCCTCATATGCTTATACCGCGTCTTATGCGCTTGAAGCCTCTTCTGCTCTTTTTGCTAATACTGCGTCTTATCTTAGATTATGGGATAATGAATTAAATAGATGGGTATATATAGAATCACATGGAGGCGTATTAAGTGTAATATAATTTATGAAATATAAAAAAAATTTTTTGGTTGACTTAATGCATCGGTTTCTTTATTATGGCATAATGAAAAAAACATTAAAAACATGTATATCATCTAGCCAAGACTGGTGGTGGATGTAATTAATATTAAAATATATAAAGGTTAAAAAATAAATGAGTACATTAAATGGAAATATATTATTACCCGGAGATGCTCTTATTTATCGTCCGTCCAATTTAGTCGGTTATATAATTGCTCTTAAAACATGGACATGGGCCAGTCATATTGAAATTTATATTGGAGATTTACAATCTATAGCCGCCAGGCCATCAGGAGTGAATATTTATCCTATTCGATATGATAAATATACTACTCATGTGTTACGCCCTAAGAAGAAATTAAATGTTAAAAAAGCAATGGACTGGTTTCATACAGAAGCTATGAATGATAAATATGATTATATTGGATTATTTGATTTTTTTAGTTATAAAGACGGCAAACTAAGTCCCACTTCCGAAGTATGCTCAGTTTTAGCTTCTTTATGGTATAATCAAGCAGGGTTTTATCCATTTTCAAAGGATTATCCGATTAATAAAATTTCTCCTGCACAATTTTTGCAATCAAACGCATTCAATATAATTTGGAAAAAGTAGAGATGTTATAAAACAAAGGAGTTATAGATTAAATATGAAAATTAGATTAAAAAACAATGGTGAATGGACTCTTTTTGAAGGGAAAGAGCTTCAAAAAAAAACTGTTTGACCAACAGATTAACATTTTTGAACGAGTAAGTATAGCGGACGGAGTTAAACTTAATGGTCTTGTTACCATTGGAAGCGGGTGTATTATCGAACGTGAAACTGAAATTGGTGAAAGAACTGTCATTGAGGCAGATTCTATTATTCGAGAAGGTTGTATTATTCGAAGCAATTCACATATTTGGCATAATGTTAATATTGGAAATAATTGTCAAATTGGACAAGGTGCATCGATTTGTGCTAGCTCTATTCTTCGCAATAACGTTATAATTGGCAATTATTGTACTGTTGGGGCAAATGCATATATATCTGAATATTCTCAGGTAAAAGATGCTATATCTGTTCCAGCTTCTGCTCATATAATTGGAGCAGCTTATTTGCAACGCCCCCGCGATTGTATGGTTATATCCCCTTCGTTTTTAGATGGAGGACAATCCGTCTTTACGCTTACATTATATCGAGATTTTGATAATGATATACAAATAGTTTCTGCGGTTACTCCTGGTAAAATTTGGTCATTTAAAACGAAAGGATATGAACCATTTGAAAAATATCCTTATTTATTATCTTTTATTAAGAGTGCCATAGAACAGATGGAAATAAATTTTTTCTAAATTTTAATATATAAAACATTGAATTTGTAAATAAGTTATATATGGATAGAGTTCCTCGTACTTTTTGTATTACCCTTCGGGAAACACCGAAGCGTCAAGAAGCAGCCCAGAAATATTTTAAAGAAATCAACTGGCCAGTTGAATTTTTTAAAGGTATTCATGGAAAATCTTTTGGATTAAAATCAACAATTCCTAATTATAATAAACTTCCTGGGCGAGAATATTTTATAACTCAAGGGGCTATAGGGTGTTTATTATCTCATTTAATGTTATGGAATGTTTTAATTTATCAACCAGAAGATGAATTTTTAATTTTAGAAGATGATATAAAATTAGCCGATGATTTTTCAGATAGATATAAAAAATTTCGAAAAGAATTGCCCGATGATTGGCAAATAGTATATCTTGGTCATCTTATTCCGGGAGGTTTAAAAGAAAAAGGGATTATTCATATTTCAGAAAATGTTATGGTTTGTAAGCCAATGTGTACTCATGCTTATATGGTTAAAAAATCCGCCCTTAAAACTTTAATTGAAACGAATCAATTAGCATGGAGTCCTCTTGATATTCAAATTATAGAGCGTTCATTGCCAAAATTAAAACACTATGCTGTAAAAGACCCTCTTATTACTCAGCGGTCTGTACTTAATATTAAAGATGTGACGTGGTATTCATTATGTTATGATTGGGATTTAAATCCTGAATGGGTAACAGATAAAAGTAGCAATATAAGGTTGGGGACGGGTTGGCATCCATTAGAAAAGAATGATGAAGGATATATGATTTGGACCGATGGTCGGGGGGAATTTTTATTTGATGATAAATGGCAAAAAATGAATATTGAATTTATTGCCGAAGGAGAAATAGAGAAAAAAATTAGAATAGTTTGTCCTCAGCAACCAGACCAGATAATTGACTTGTCAAATTATGGAAAAAATAGTATAAATGTTTCTATTCAAGGAGCCAAATCAGTTATTCTTGTTTCAGATACATTTCGACCCGTTGATATTTTTAAAACAAGTGATAGTAGAAGATTGGGAATTCGATTATTAAAAGGAATTACTCTTACTGATTCCGAAGGAAAATCTACTTTTGTAAGTTTATATTCAATGTATGGGGCTAAAAAAGTAGATGAAATGTCTAATATTAAGGGAATTAAAATGGCTAAGATTCGTTATAGCCATGAGGATGGAAAAATTAATCTCCGAGGACAGTATTCTTATAATCATCATCGTTCAGGATGGGGATTTGTTTTGGATTTGTTAGCCGATTATCACCGAGACGATGCACCCGTTATGGATTCTTGGATTGAAAGGACTTTTGCTTGGGACAAGATTAAAAATTCTCAGTTGCGACTCATACCCTATCGAGAACCGTGGGCTGGTATTTTTCACCACCCTCCTAACATGCCAACGTGGTTTAGTGATTTAGCTACACCTTATGCTATTATCAATAGCCAAGAATTCCAAGATAGCTTACCAATGTGTAAAGGTCTCTATACGCTTTCAAAATATCATGCCGATTTTGTAAAATGTTTTATTAAAAATATTCCGGTAGAAGTATTATATCATCCCACAGAAATTCCTCAAGTTAAATTTAGCTTTGAAAATTTTATTGCCAATAATAACAAAAAAGTTATTAATATTGGTTATTGGCTTCGAAAACTAACTTCCATTTATCAATTAGATATTGACCAAGGCATATATCAAAAAATACGTTTACTACCCGCCAGCTCTTGGGTACCATCAAGTACAATTGAAAGAATTTTAAATATTGAAGTCGAATTTTGTAAAAAAACATTCACTGATAATATGAAACGGTCAGTTATTGATGTGCGACATATGTCAAATGAAGATTATGATGGACTGCTTTCTAAAAATATAGTTTTTATAGATTTATATGATGCCAGTGCAAATAATTGTATTATTGAATGTATGGTGCGCGGAACTCCCATTCTTGTTAATCCATTACCTGCGGTAGTTGAATATCTTGGCGTTAATTATCCGTTTTATTTTTCTAATTTAGAAGAAGCGGCGAATAAACTTAGAAATTTTGAACTTATTAAAGATACAAATGAATATTTAAAGCAACCAGAAATTTTTGAGAAAGTAACGTCCGAATATTTTCTTAAAATTATACGAGAAAGTAAAATTTGGAAATCTTTATGATACCCAAAACAATACATTTTATATTTGGTTTAAATGAAGATTTTGGTGGCCGGCCGTTTGCCATGTACCATTATATGGCAGTTCTTTCAGCTAAAATAGTTAATGAAGGATATGATATAATAATGCATTATTATTATGAGCCTGTTAACAATGAATGGTGGGAACGCACTAAGCAAATAGCTAAAATGGTTAAGCTTGTTGAAACTCCTACAATTATTTGTGGGATGGATGTAAAACGACATGCTCACCGAGCGGATTGGGTTAGGTTAGAAATTCTTAAATCTGAGGGCGGCATTTATCTGGATATAGATACAATATGTATAAATCCCTTTGACTCACTTCTTAATGTTAAAGAGGGATTAGTTATGGGATTAGAAATGTGGCAAGGTAAAATTAATGGGTTATGTAATGCTGTAATAATGGCGGAAAGGGGGCATCGTTTTATTATTGTTTGGCAAGCTGAATTTTATGATTTTGAACCCAGAGATTACAATAAGTTTGCTGTACGAATACCTTGGAGAATTGCTATTCAGCATCCTGGATGGATTCATATGGAACCTCCCGAATCATTCTTTCGTTTAAATTGGAACGAGGAAGATTTAAAGTTGATGTTTGAAAAAACTATATCTTTTGAAAGGTCATATTGTAGCCATTTATTACATAATGATTCTCAATATTGGTTATCAAAATTAACTTTAGATGATATATGGTCTAAAGATACTTCATATAATCTTATTGCTCGAGAAATATTGACTAAAGCTCAAAATCAATCAATATATTAATTATATTATAAAATAAGTGTTTTATAGTGCTTAAAATATTGTCTTTTAAAGTCTTTAAGACAATATTTATATTCATATGAGCGACTATAAAAAATATTTCATTCGACAATTGGGACTAAAAAAATCTCAATCTTCCCCTGTAATCTTAGAAAATTTATTTCCGGGCATAGACCCCGACGAATACAAAGATAAAAACAGTGAACAAGAGAAAAAGATGTCTCCAACTGTAATTTCACCCCCGGTTCTTGCAGTAGGAGTGCGCGGTAGTAGTACTGGTGGATTGCCTTCCGGAAAAGACCAAATGGGCGATATTAGTCCTACAAAAGTTGGCGGATATAATAGGGCTGAACCTCAGAATTTAAATCAAATTACATTTGATAAAACACCTTTAAACCCGGAAATAGAAAAAGATTCAACTCCTGTAAATCCTATGCCTAAAATAGAACAAGGAGTAACCCATCCGCATCAAATTCAATTAACGGCTCATGAAAAACCCCAATTGGCAACGGGAGCTTCGACGGATAGTGACGATACACTTACATTAAAATCCAATAAACCCAAGGGTATTGATGTTGATGTTGATGAGACTAAAGTTTCTTCAGAAGAAGAAAGAGTTGCTAATAAAAGAATCTCTATGCTTCCTGCGACTTCTTTATCAGAATCATTTAAACTTTATAAAGATTTAATGAAAAAGTCTATGGGAAAACGCAAACAGACGGATGAATGTAATACTTGTGGTTGTAAAAACCCAAATGATATGCATGGATTCCATAAACAATCCGCGAAAGAAAATTCAACTGAAGAAAAAGATGTTTTGGCTGATGAAGAAGAGTCTTTATTAAAGGAAGGAAAACATAAAGAAAATTGTCAATGTGGATTTTGTAAGAATAAAGGAAAATTTGGAAAAAATAAATTAAAAGATAAAAATATAAAAAATAAAACAGAGAATAAAGAAGAAAAAAATCAAGTAGAAAAATCGAAATCTCTTGATGAAAAATATTCATCGCCATTTCAACGTATGCGTAGTCTTGCTGGTATAGGTGATAAAATTCTTATGTCTAATGGATTATTTAAAGACAAAGAAAATCTGAGCTAAGATAAAATTTCCGACCGACCGGGATGAAATAAGATAATAATATAAAATATATGAATTTCTTTCAAGAAAGACGAAATTCTAAAGAAAAAGATAAATCTGTAAATTCTATAGATATAGAAGGTCGGCCCGACCTTATGTCACCCGAATTTAAAAAGAGATTAGCTTCTTTAACTCGTTATCTTGCAAAACATCTTCAACTTAAAAAATTACCATCTTCTCTTAAATTAGTAAATAGTAAACAAAATGCGGATAATCCATATGGTCTTACGGGTCATTATGACCATACGACAAAAAAAATTACTGTTTATATTACTGACCGCCATGAAACTGATATTTTACGAACATTCTCCCATGAAATGATACATCATTGGCAAAATGAGCGGGGAGTACTTCATCCCGAGGATGATGGGTTTAATATACAAGGTAATAATGATGCCATTCCTCATTATGCTCAAAATAATCCGTGGCTTCGAAAAAGAGAAATGGAAGCGTATCTTTTTGGATGTATTCTTTTTAGAGATTGGCAAGACGAACAAAGAATGGGACCTCCTTCTCAACATCCATTTTTACCTCGACCCTATGATTAAAATAGTAATATGATTGAAGAGTTTCCAAGTATTCCAAATTTTGAGGAGTTGCTTAAAAAAAGAATAGCACAAAAAACGGATTCAAATACATCTTTGCCTCCGCCGGGGACGGTGGACCCCTATAAGATTATGCTTCAACGAAAAAAAGAGGCAAGCGGCGAAGTATCTATGCCGGACCCTTCTACTATACAAAAATGGCCCGAAGAAGATGTAAAAGAGCTAGAAGATTTTTGTAAACGAAATGGAATAGTTGGAGTTTCTACTCGTATAAATCCAAAAATAGCTCTTATGCAATTAAAACGGCAAATAGGCGATTACAGTGGAGTTGCATTAGAAGACCGTGTACCAGAAGGTTATCAAAAAATTAATGCTCAAAACAAATATAATGTAAATTATCCTTATTTTCAAGAAAAATCTAAAAAACAAATATTGCACGGATAGATTTTATATTTTAATAATTAATATTTAAAATAAAATTAATTATAATGTGGAAAAAGTAAGCTCTATGTAAATAAATAGATATTTATAAATAATATGACTATAATAGAACAAAAGCCACAATTTGGTGTCAATTATGACATTGGATTTGATGGATTTACATCACGACAGAAGGACTTTTTAGCAGCTGGTATTAATTGGTTTGCTCATTGGGATGTAATACCCGGAGTTCCTCCTGTAAGTCATACTTTTAAAATAGTAGGTGAAGATACAACGATAGAAGCTTTTGGTGATGGTGTTCGTTATGGGAAATTAAGTAATTATTTGAATGACCCAACATGTGCTTTAATTGTTAGAAAGCCGGCAGGATGGACGCCTGAACTTGGTCTTCGAATGGCAAAGGAGGCAGAGAAACATTTAGGAGAAAAATATAATTGGTTTCTTATAGCCGCATTAGCCATAAGTAATAGTTATTTGGGTAAATGGATTGATAAAAAATTAAAAGGTAAATTTTCTAATTGGCTCACTGATTGGGCCGATAATGCTAAATCAAATATTTGCTCTTCATTAATAGCAAGAGTAAATGGTGCAATGCCCGAATATGAAGGAAAATCAGTATTGGCAAATCCTCCTTATAAAATAATGCCTATTATGTTATGTGGAGACCCAATACTTTATGAATATGGTGCAATTGAATTAATACCATAAGAAATAATAATATGAAAATTAAAAAATCTCTACTTAAAGAATCTGTTAAAAATATTGTGCGACAATGTTTGTTTGAACGTTCATTAAAAGAACATTATAAACAAATTCGTGAAGAAGCTAAAAAAAATAATTTGCGAGAATATTTAGATAATCTTATTCGTCATGTACTTCAAAATGCACCTGCTATTGCAAATGACCCTCTTAAAGTAGCTAAAGTTGTTGCTGAAATGTTTGAAAAACAATCTAAGAAAAAGATTGACCCAGAGAAACTGCTTCCTTTTGTTAAATATAACATGGGAGATTCAGGAGAAACGTCTAAAAATGCAATAAACGAAGCCAAAAAGAGAAAAAAGGATAAAAAAAAGAATGAAGAAGAATATAATTATGATGAAAATGAAGAAATTGAGCTTATTAATTTAATGGCCCATATTTCTAAAAAACTTCAAGATATGCATGGCAAAAAATATAAGCAAGGGTCACCCAAAGGATTTGAAGTTGTAATGGCCGGGGGAACAGAATTTCCGGGAGGATTTCCTTTTGGGAGAGGGGAGGAATTTTTATCACCGTTTATAAATGAAGCCAATAAAAGAAGAGGAGCCCAGTATAAAAAACAATCTCCGCGACAAGCACGAATTCAAAAAGATGACCATGCGAGAGAGGTACAAGTGGACCCGGAATTAACAGAGATTAATGATAAAGAAAATAAAGAAGAAATAGTTTATTATGTTCCAAAAAAGGGATTTGGTGTTAATGAAAAAGTAAATGGTCGAGCGTTTAAAACTCCTCCGAGTTATACGGGATATCAAGAAGTGCCAATATCTGAATTGCCCATAGGAACAGAAATTTTTAATTCGCCTTCTGATGTAGGAATCGGTCAGCATCCGTCAGCTGATAGAAATTATCCCTATGGAAAGGTTATTTTTAAAAGAGTTACTAAACATGGAATAGAGACAATTCGGCCTGGTCAAAAGAAAGAGACGGGGAATATGAAAGAAAATCATCGTGTTCAAACCCGGTCTTATGTTACGGTTAATGATAATCCAAATGACCCCAATGTAATGCGAGACCCCGAAAATCCATATTCGAATGGGGCATAGGATTTAAAATAAATTGCTAAAAATATTAATTTATGCCATATTGGTTGGCATAATCAAATGTTATATGCATTCAAAAAAGATATGAGTACAATATTTTATGTTAAAGATACGACGTTGCCCGAGCAAAAAATAGTTAAATTTCAAACTTATGTTGGATTGGTTGATTATTTAGAAAATATGAGTAAAAGAAAATATAATCAATCTAAAACAGAACGAGCTCGGCTTTTAGAAGAAATTGGATATGGTGCCGATGACCGTTATTCTACATTGTTTGTTCGTTCAATGCAAGAAGAGTTTGAAATAGGAGTTGCCCGAGATGGGTGTCTTATTCAATGTGACGTTCCTTCTCTGGTTGCATATCAAAAACCAGAATATGGGGATTAAAATAAGTGTTTTCTAATAAAGTTATGTTAGATATTCGGTGGAGTTCTCCATATACTATAAAAGAGGGGTTTAAAATTAAGTGGCGTAGAGAATGGTGTATTCCACCTTCAATGCTTAATGGATTTTTTGGGTTTTGGAGAGCCAATAAATTCAAAATGTTAGCCGAAGGATTTACGGTTGTTAAAAGTAAAACGACAGGCAAATGGTATTTATATGAAACTAAAGATAATATTTCTTTATTTCATATATTTCAAGATATTGCTTCTAAGCCTGTGGATAATTTTGTTCTTCCTTCTTATACTATAAAAGATTCAAGTGGATTACGTTCATGGCAAATAGGAGCCGCCGGCAAACTATGTGCTGCTATTAATCATTGGGGAGCGGCCATAGATGGCTCAGACATGGGAACCGGTAAAACCTACACTGCTTGTGCTGTAGCCCGCGAGCTAAATTTAAATCTTTGTGTTATTTGTCCAAAGTCTGTTATTAAATCATGGAATAATGTTGTTAAAAAGCATTTTAATATGGGAGATAAGTTAGTTGGTGTAACTAACTATGAAAAATTACGTCTTGGCCGCCGAGATTCAAATATTGCTTCTTTTGTTTTGCATCGACATAAAAAAAGACCAGATTTTGAATGGAAAATACCTAAGAAAACTTTAATTGTATGGGATGAATCCCAAAAACTTAAAAATTGGAAAACTAAAAATGCTAAGACTTGTGTTGCTGCTATTAAAGCTGGATATCCAATGTTATTTTGTTCGGCAACAAATGCCACTAATCCTTTAGAAATGAGAACTGTAGGAACAGCTCTTAAGCTTTTTGAAGGCAATAAATCTTATTATTCGTGGGCTTATGAAAATGGTGTATATAAAGGCCAGTGGGGACTTAAATTTAATAATAATCCTAAGATATTAAAACGATTACACCAACAAATATTTGTACAACGAGGGGTACGTCTTTGTAGAGATGAAATACCTAATTTTCCAAAATGTGAAATTACATCGGATGTGTATAACATGGAAAATGAAGATGCATATAAGATTAATGAAATTTATGCCGAAATGGAAAAAGAATTGGATAAGTTAGATAAGACATCTAAAAATGATATTGCTATTGAGACTGTAATACAGCTTCGTATGCGTCAAAAAATAGAATTGGTAAAAGTGCCTCTTTTTGTTGAAATGGTGGAAGAAGGAATTGAAAATGGGATGTCAGTGGTTGTATTTGTTAATTTTACTGATACTCTTAATGCTATTGCAACTCGTTTGAATACTACTTGTATTTTTGATGGCAAAACACCCGATAAAGTCCGGGATAAAAATGTTGCTTTATTTCAAGAAGATAAAGAACGAGTTATATTAGTTAATATTCAATCAGGAGGAGCAGGACTTAGTTTACATGATTTAAATGGTAGATTTCCCAGAATGAGTATTATTTCGCCTACTTGGTCTCCTGTATTTATGAGACAAACTCTTGGTCGTATTTGGCGAGATGATGCAAAAACAAAATGTATTCAGAGGATTGTATGTGTTGCTAATACAGTCGAAGAAAATGTAAGTCGCAATGTACAACAGAAACTTGATAATTTAGATATGTTAAATGATGGAGACCTTCAATATAAAAGTTTTATAATGGAGGAAGAATAAATTTGAGATATTTATTGATAGAGAGTTTGTAAATGTGGATTAAAGAAATTCGTAAAAGGAAGAAAAGTTTATGGAAAAAATTATGAATTCTTCATTGATGAAAACAATAGTAGTACAATTATCAGAAGATAATTTTCAAGAATTTGATATTGATACTAGTATATTTGAAGACCCTTTTTTGGAAGCTGCGACTCGAGCTATAGAAAGTATTAAAAAACAAAAACACGGTATGATACTTGCCGTAATTAATTGTTGGGAAAAGGATGTTCCTCAAAATTTAGTTATGTATAATTCGTATTGGGTTCTTGTTAATGCAGCTTGTTATAAAAAAGCAGAGCTTTTAAGAGAAAAATTTAAGTTACAGACGGATTGTGATTTAGCAAAGGAACCTAAAAGTGGAACCAAAAAGTATAGACGAAAAAAATAATACCGGGTCGTTAACAGATATTAATTTACATACGGCGCGTGGAGATGAACGGCTGATGGGGGTCTTATTTAAAGAAATGCAAAAGCTTAAGGAAAAAATTCATGAGCTTGAAACTAAAAAAATTTTAGATGAAACATCTCTTTCTCCCGAAATATTATCTTCTAATGGATTATTACCAGAACCCCCGAGTATAATAAAACGAGGACGTGCTTGGCGGCCTATACTTCGTTCTGAAATTGAAGAAGCATTAAAAGTATCTCCTTTTTGCTCGGACCAAGCCAGACATTTAGGAGTGGCAATATCTACTTATCGGAAATATGCTAAACAACATGGATTATGGAATCCTCAGCCCCATCATAAAGGATGCCGTAAAGCACCGTGGAGTCCCGAAAAAGGTAAATATCCATTAAGTAAAATTCTTCAAGGAGAATTTAATGGTCATAAAAATCTTCGTGAATGGGTAGTTCGTAATAAGTTACTTAAAGCTAAAATTTTTCCGGAAGAATGTTCTCATTGTGGATATAATGAAAGACACATTATTAGCAAACGAGTTCCTCTTTTAATTGACCATTTAAACGGAGATGGTTTAGATTGGAAACTTGAAAACATTCGTTTTCTTTGCTGGAATTGTACAGTTCAAGTTGGACGAGGGTATATGACCCGGGGCATCAAAAAATTTGACCCGAATTTTTTACAAAAAGCTCCTTGGTAAAAATATTTATGGGTATATGTTAAATCCAATTCATATTTTAAATCAAATGGGAGTTATTACTTCTTTTTCAGTAGCAAAAAAAGTTAAAGCCGAAGATATAGAATCTTTTTTTAAAAAAGGAAAAAAATATGGAAAAACTATAGATGAAATGAATGAGATACTTCGAAATAAAGTTCTCAAAGATATTGAAGAATCAATTTTTTTACAAAAAATTCCAGGTCTCGTCTCTCCTGAAGAAATTGCTAAAAATATGGGAATACAAAAAAATATTATTGATAATATGCCCGTATTAAATAAATTAGCTATGGTTCTTAATTTTAAATTGTCTGAAAAAAAATTTGATAAAATGTCTCTTTGTTACTTTATTAATAGTCTTGTTAATATGTTAGGTTTAACGGAAGAAGATTTTGAAAATTTCCATAAACAAAATACTTCTTCAGAAGAAGCGGATGAAGATGAAGATTAAAATAAAATGTTATGAATATAAATGGAGAATGTGAAGTTATGAAAATATTAAGTATAGAAGAAGCAAAATCTTATGCTATGGGAAAAATCGTTGTTATTGTGACTGGAGTGACTGGTCAAGACGGAAGTTTTATGTCAGATTATTTACTGAAAAATACTTCTTATGAAATATTTGGAGGAGCTAGAAGATTAAGTGTTTCGAATCATGATAATATAAAACATTTAGAAAATGAACCGAGATTTCATCTTATCAATTTTGATTTAACAGATGCACATTCTATTTCACAAATTGTTAGCCAACTTAAACCAGCATACTTTATTAATTTTGCAGCCCAATCTTTTGTGAAATCTTCATGGGATTTTCCTGCTCAAACGTGGGATACTAATACTAAGTCTATTATTCATATACTTGAATCCATTCGACTTCATTGTCCAACATGTCGATTTTATAACGCTGGAAGTTCTGAGGAATTTGGAGATGTACTTTATAATCCACAGGACGAAAAACACCCGATTCGACCTCGTAGTCCATATGGTGCTTCAAAAGCTGCAGCTAGACAATTGGTTAAAGTATATCGAGATTCCTATAGTTTATATGCAATTCAAGGATGGCTTTTTAATCACGAAGGTACACGGCGCGGCGAGGAATTTGTAACTAGGAAAATTACAAAATCTGTGGCTCGTATTGTAAAGGAATTAAAAAAAGGAACCGAAGTTGTCCCCCTCGAACTTGGAAATTTAGAAGCTAGCCGAGATTGGACAGATGCGGAGGATTGTGTGGAAGCCGTGTGGCGTATGCTTAATCAAGATATTTTTGATACATATATTGCAAATATGATTTTAACAGATAATAAAGGAGATTATCTTACTAGTGAAACATATTTAAAGGCTATTATACCATATATTAAAGAATACGTTGTATCTTCTGGAGAAACGCACAGTGTAAAAAGATTTGTAGAACTTGCTTTTCAAGTTGCAGGAATTGAAGGACATTGGGAAGGAAGCGGAATTGATGAGAAGTATATTTTGGGTAAAATAAATAATTCCGGGCCTATACTTGTAAAAATTAATCCTGCTTTTTATCGTCCGGCAGAGGTGGATTATTTACGCGGAAATCCATCCCGTATTAAAAAAAGGCTGGGTTGGAGCCCTCAATCGTCTTTTAAACAACTCGTAGTAAAGATGGTTAATAAAGATATTTTAATTAATTCGAAATAAAAGAGGACCCCCCCTGCTACGGGGGGGTGTGGTTATACCTTGGGCTTCTCCAAGAAGAACTTCCAATCCTGATGTCTTGCTTTACGAATCGTATGAGAAACCAGAATTGTTTTTGGTTGAGCGGGTTTAAACAACAACTTCAATCCTACTTCGTGATTTAGTTTGTTTCCCTTTTTGTTATTGGTTTCTTTATCCGTTAATACAGTATTATCATACGTGTCCGTTCCTCCGCGACTAAGAGGAATTACGTGGTCAATGGTAGCTTCCTCAAATTCGAGGTCTTTTCCATTATAGGCATCCGTACCATTATCACGTATAAATAACCCCTCTTTAGTGGGCTTTCCGCGAAATTTTTTCACGGGTATTTTGGAGTAATTTTTTGTTACAACAACCGTGGGAACTCGGATATGCATATGGGCCGAATGTATGCTTAAATCCCAAGGTCGAACAGGTAGTTTTATCCATTCTTCCCATGTAACGGGATTTACATATTCGTATTCATCATTAAAATTAGGAGTTCCATCTTGATTTACAGAGTAAACAATATCAATGGCTTCGATAACTCCTGTTATCAAATCACAAATTGTTTTGCTTACTAATTCGACCCCTACGGGTCTCCATAGTTTATTTAACTTGAGTACTATAGCTTTATGTGCAATATCTCTCATAATGCGCGTGAATATACACTATTTTAGCGACTTGTCGAGGAAATTTTATAAAAAGTTACAACTTCGACCGAGAGCGTCACCATTTTTAATAAGTATTAATTATAAGTCTTTATAACTTCCTATTTTTAATTCTTTTCCATCCCATAAGGCCCAATGAATATCATAAAGTACATCAAGACAAATATTATGAGATAATTTCATGTTATTTAAATCAGCAAGGGATGGGTTATATGTCTCAATAGGACGATATACTATCTCGCCCCCCCTGTGAGAGGGGGGTTTCTTTAATATACACCAATGGGGGGGCAACGACTGGGGGGTGTGCCCCACGATTTGATTAATCCCCTGGAAGGGCTTAAATTCTCTTACAAAATCGCACCATGTTATGCCGCCCACTCGATGTATCCCACCCCGGCTATAACCAGCACTAAAAACCCATGAACTTTTATTATTGAATATATCTTGAAATCCTTTATAAATCTCGTCGTTAAGATATTCTGTTAGTTTGACAATAAATTCAGAGCGTCCTTTTTTCCAACATTTTTTAATATTATCAGGTAAATTTAAAGTATGAAGACCGCCATGTGATATTAACCACTGGTTATCAAGAAAATGAAACCATTTTAATTTGTTCCATAATTTGGAATCGATGTTATCACGAATAATATAATATTTCCATTGTTCATATCCGCTACATCGAAATTTAGAATAAGAATAGGCATAATGTTGGTCGTGATTTCCAAATAAATGAATGCGATTGGGTTTAGAAAGAGAAGATTTTAGCCAATCACAAGTATTTTTGACTTGTCCAGGAGTATCATTAAAATCATCAAAATAATCACCGAGGAAAATTATTTGGTCTGATTTCACCGACTTAATAATTTCTTCGGCTTGTTTCCATTTATGATGTAAATCCGGAATGATTAAAGTTGTTGGATTTTTATTTTTCATAAATATAATCAAATTATTTTTGAAAAATATTAAGTTAAAATAACAATTGTTAATTAAACATTTAGTATTTTATTACGAATTAAAGGGATTTATAATTAACGATTTATCTTTTCTTTCCCATCCTGCGGCATTCATCTCTTCTTCGGAAACGACATTGATATTTTCATGGATGGTCATAATCATTATTGTAACATTTTTTTCTCTTAGCTTAGCGGCGTGTGAGGAAAAAAGTTTGGAAAAAGTAGGCATTATTGCCATTTTTTGAAGTGGATTTTCTACATCAATATTTATGATAAGTACTGAATTAGGCTTAATGTCATCTATGTTGACCGTAACTGCTTTAACTGTTTCTGGTGGCAAGGTTACTTCATTTGGACGGGTTTTATCTTGAGAAATTATTTTTTCTCCTTTATCAGAAGACATTGGTTGGGATTGTTGATTTTGCATAATTATTTTCCTTTGACTTTGAACGAGTATATTTAGAGTATTTTTTATATTTACGATTAGTATGCCAATCAATCGTATCAAAATTTTTGAACCACTTTTTGTAGTTATATCCTATAACGGGTCTCATGCCCTTGCCGGCATTTCTAAATTCTTTTTTAGCCATAAATTCGTAGAGAAGCAGATTTATACAAAGATTGTATTTGTTCTCGAAGAAATCCAACTTTAGTTTCAATTTCACATATTTGAGAATATATCTTTAATTTCTTAAAAAATCCCTTGGTAGTTTCTAAAGATTTTCTAAGTTTTTTAATTTCAGTTACTTTTTCATAAAATTCATCTGTCAATTGATAAATTCGTTCAAAAATGGGTCCGCATACCCGTTTTCTTTCATTAACAACAGCATTTACAAATTCTCGCGGGTCTGTTATATGTATGGGAATATTGTCAAAGTTAAATTCTGGTATATGGTCTTTCATGATAATTTACTTATAAAATCAACTTCATCAAACTCTGGGATTTCGGGACGTTCATAGCGGCTCAACATATTATCAATGACTTCTGATGGTACATTGCGGCCTCCTTCTGCTCCCCGCTTGGCATTTCTGGCCAAAAGGGTAAGTCTGTCGCATTCAAAAACCTTAGCCATCACTTTGGCCCCCCTTTCCCTAGCGATTTTGATAAACGCGCCGCGTGCTTTACGATACATGTTAGTTGCGTCTAAGATTGCGTTTTTTCCGCTATCTAACGCTTTCTTTACTTGAAACTTGGCCAATTTGAAAGCCGGTCCCGATACAGATTGGTCATGGGACCCAGCACCCAAAAAACGGCGGTTATCATCAGGACATACACGTACAATGTTTGGGTCATTTTTTGCTAGGTTTTTGGAAAACGTACTTTTTCCAGACCCAGGTGCGCCCACACAAATCCACAAAATTTTATTAGATTTCATCTATCACTTGTAATATACAACATCTCACTAGAATTGTCAAATGGTTTCTGGCACAAAAATTATGTTGAACAAAATCAGTTTTTTCATATTTTTAATAATTATATTGTTTATTTTGTAATTTATTGTTTAGATATTTCTTGTTGAGCATTTTCTAAAACTAGAGAAATATTTTTTCTTCCTATTAAGTTCAGAGTGTGAATATAATATTTGGGTATATCTATTTTTTTAGATATACAATATTCAGCTAGAAATTTGGCCGCTTCATATCCACTTTTCTCTTTAAAATTATGATATCGAATTTTTCCATAACTAATCATTTTTATATCATGAGCACATTTATGCTCTTCGTAGTGTTCTGGAGCAAGGTCATGGTCAAAAGACACTGTATCCGGAACCCCCCGCGATTCAATTATTTTTACAAATTGTTTATAAGTACGTGCAATTTCCCATTTCATAGGAGGAGCACCAGTCCATTTTACATCTTCTGGTAGTCTTGCATCATCTAAAAATAAATTATATGACATTGTTGATTTTTTGTTTTTTACGTTGATTTTTAAATAGAGGATTAATTACTTTTCCAGACCATGCTTTTTTAAGTACAGTACTTGTAAAACTTTCAAATGGACGAATAACAATACCTTCGGCCGGACATCCATTAGGATATTTTTGTTCGCTGGCCAATTTTACTATTCCATCAATATCATATCCAAAAGCAGTACCTTCTGTAATGACAGTAACCATTATTAAATTATATTTTTTACAAAATTCTGATAAACGTTTGAAATTTGCATATGTACGACTTTTAATATCAAATAAATTAAATACATGCAATTCCATTTCTGTTAAACCAAGGGGATTTTTTTGAATGCCCGGCCCACAGATTACGCCTTGAATAGCCCAAGATTCATTTTTAAATTCTGTTTGAAGGGCATTTTTAATATCATATTTTTTAGCCATTCGCCAGAAACCATTAGTATTGCTTTCCTTTAAATCCACATGTCGACTACAAACGCCAAAATCGCCTCCATTAATATAAAACGTCCCGGAGCACCCGCTGTCTTTACGTGTTATGTAATAAGGAAGACCCCATAATTCTTCTAAAGCAGAAGGATATGTTCGTAAATTGTCCTCTTCTGTTACAATAAGAAAATTAGGAAATATGCCTTTTGATTGACCTGCTAATTCAGCAGGAATAGGAGTTTCATATTTTGAAATATTTAAAAATGAAGTAACATCAGTTCCTTCGGTTAAAATTAATTCTTTCATATTAAAATAAAGGTTTAATTATAAACATAGATTAACTGTCCATTTATTTCATTTATTTTTCCCCCGTGTATTTTTTCTAAAATAGATAGAGGGCAACAAACCCCGGCCGATTCGGCTCCTTTAAATTGAAAAGGATTAATTTTAAATTTTTTATTTCTTAGAAATTCAAATTCTGGATGTTCAGGGACAATACTATCTGTAGTAATATAAATTACCAAATCTCCAATTTTAAATTCTCCCTTTTTAACTATTACTTGCCATCCGAGAATTTTAATAAGTTCAAAAGAATCAGCATTATTGTGCGGTTGTACATCCAACACTCGCTGAATTGTCGCTAAATTTTTGTTCATATCTATTATAAATAGATTTTATATTCTCTCAACCATCAATATAACATATTTCCATTGAAAGTCAATTATTAATTTTTCAACTTTATAAAAAGTTGCATCGTTTTAAAAAGTCTGTTAAGATGTAAATATAATGAAAATTCAATATGATGAGTTATATGAGCAACAGGGTGGCGTATGTGCTATTTGTAAAAAAAATATTTCTAAAACAAATTTAAAAGCGGACCTTGTTAATGGAAAAATAAGGGGACTATTATGTCATACTTGTAATAAAGCTTTAGAAACCCTTAATAATGATTTAGGATATGTTCGGTCCTGTATGTCTTATCTTATGAAATATGATGAACGACGAAGTTGGGACGAATATTTTTTGGACATAGCAGAACTTATATCTACCCGGTCTAAGGACCCCTCTACTAAAGTTGGAGCGGTTATTGTTAGAGATAAAGTAATTCTTTCAACGGGTTATAATGGATTTGTGCGCGGAGTTAATGATAATATTCCTGAAAGATATAATAGACCTGAGAAATATCTATGGACTATTCATGCCGAAGAAAATGCTATATTAAATGCCGCTCGTTGTGGAACTAAATTAGGCGGGTCAACTCTTTATATTTATCCTATGCATCCTTGTTCTAAATGTGCTTTATTCATAGCACAGGCAGAGATAAAAGATGTAGTTATTCGTAATACTGTTGAAAATCCACGATTTGCCGACAGCTTTAAAAAGGCAAGCGAAATATTTAATGCTTGTAAAATTTTAGTTAGAAAACCAGAATAAAAATATAAAAATACAATGAAAGTATCTATTGAACAAATCGAAGCAACTCTACTTGAGAAAAAAATTGAACTTCCCAAAGTTCGGGAAATTATTAAAGACTTACAACAAGTTATTGAAGAAGAAAAGGCAGAACGAGAAGCTAATAAGGTACCAAAAGCAAAATGGGAATATCTTATTTTTATTAATGACCCCGAAAAGAAAATTGAAACCGAATTAACAGGGTGGGTTGTGAAACAACTTGAAGGACAAGATGCTAGTCTTTGTGCCAGTAAGCTTATTGATGCTGCTCAAACGCAGAATGAATCTACAAAACGAAAAAAGTCTCTTATTACAGGATTTGGTGAATTGTTTTCTGCCCTTAAATCTAAGTTTTTAAAAGAAAAAGGACTTAAAATTTGTACTAAAGAAGCAGTTCGTGTCATTACTGTTAATGGAAAAACGCTGTAAAATTCATATATTAGTATAAATTCTTAAATAATATTGTTTAAATATTATTTTTTTTGTTCGCGGATATATTTATATTCGTGAACAAATATTATTTTATTTATATTTCTAAGCGGGATAGTTTTTATCCAATTGCCAAACAAATGATTATTGCTCATGGTTGGCATGTAACTGGTTCAGAAGAAGGTACGTGGCTGGTATTAGATTTATATCATAAAAAAGCCAGTTATACACACCAATCTCCAAATACCCGGGATAAAACAGTCTTAGTAGCGACTTCAATTTTAGAACTGGCACGTAACATTCCTACTATTTCTACCGTGCCAGCTGGCTTTGCAACCACTTTTACGGAATCTCCGCCTGAGCCGGAATCTCCACCTGAGCCGGAAGACCCGAGTTCCACCCGCGAAAACAAATTAACAATCGTGTATTAATATGGCTAAAATAATCATTAATAATCCAACTGGAGACTTTGAATATAGTTCGTCGGTTGCTACTAGCTCATACGCAAGTATAGTGTATGCAAATACAACCTCAAGCATGTATGAAAGCGGTAGTCATTTCACCGGGTCTTTGGGAATATTTGCTTCGGGGTCATCCATCAGTGCTTCTATCTATATTAATTCTTCATTCAGTGGGTCAGTAACTAGCGGGTCGGTCTTTAGTGGTTCTATTGTAGGATATTTTTCTGGTTCGTTTTATTTTCCCGAATCCGATGTATATTTTGTTCATAGTGGAACCTTAGAAGAATCAAATTGGGATGGAGCTTTTGTTAGTGCTTCATATTTTAGCGCGTCATTTATATCAGCGTCATATTTAAGTGCTTCTTTTATTGAAGATTCATATGGGCATTTAAATTTTTATTCTGAATCTTATTTTAGTGGGTCATTTATTACTAGCTCGACTATTGTAAGTCATTCTTTTAATAGTGGGTCTGAAATATTTGGATACTTTAATTCGGGGTCTTCTTTGGTAATACAAGTGAATACGGGTTCTGCGGTAATATTATATCCGGCCAGTCAATCTTATATCAGCGGGACTTTAGGCGGAGGGGCTTATATTAAAGGAGATTTTTGGACTACAGGCGCACTATCTTTAGATAATCATCAACCATATAATTTTCCTATTTATGGAACAGCTATGGGAGATTGTATAATAGAATCTACCATTTCTGATATTCCTTTTTATTTTTCTGGGTCAATTTATGAAAATTCATCAATTACTGGAAGTAATTATTCATCTGGAAGTTTTACGGGTTCTTATTATTCATGTTCTTTTAGTTCTCAAAGTGCTAAGGAAGTTTATGCATATAGTTGTTCCAATTTAACTGTTTTAGATTTTTCGAATAATCAATATTTAGAAGTAGTACATGCTATAAGTTGTTCTAATTTAAGATATATAAATTTAGAAAACAATCCAAATTTAAAAGAAGTTGAATTAAAAGAATGTCCTAATTTAATGACAATGAGTTTTGCTTGGACATATGCTACTTCCAGCGTATTATCTAATTTCATTTTAAATGAATATAATTCGGAGAGTCTTGCTAAAGATGGTCAGGGGGCAATAATTAAGTTATCAGGAAGATTTTTATATTTGTCTTATGAAGCTGCTGTAGCATTAGGAAAATTAAAATATGACCGAGGATATTATTTAGATTATAGTTATCGTAATTTTGCGCTGCCTTAGAGAATAAACAATATCTTTTCATTATTTAAGACTCTATTTATAAGTTGAATTATGAATATACCGCCAATTTATCTTATTGAACCTTATAATGCTTACGCTCCCAAGGGGCGTAAAAAGCATTGGATGGAAGAAGTTGAAGAACAAGCTCTTTTAGAAAAGATTGTTTCCGAACAAATCGCGCTTCAGGAAGCAGAAGCCAAACGAACTTCTAATACACTCCCCCCACAATCGCCCAATTCGGCTATGCAAACTGTTGTAGGCAGTTCGGCGGGAGCGGGAGCATCGGGAGGGATGGGCTCTGGAGCCGGAGCAGGGGGAACGCCGGCGTGGGATTTTTTTAATCCTACCGGCGATGTGGTTGCGTTTGATATAAGTCCTTCATCGGGTCCAGCACCTCTTACTGTAACTTTTACTAATCGTACTAGCACTCCTCAATGGGATGATTATAATTGGGAATTTATATTGGATGGGAAAACAATAAAGAGTACTGAAGTAAATCCCATTGTAACTTTCCATACTGGTAGTGATGACCCTTCATATATTACTGCTTCATTACAAGTAACTAATTCATTTACGGGCGTTCCTGGTACTCGTAGTCTTAATGTCTATATTCCTGTTTCAGTTCCGGTAGTAAATTCTAAATTTACATATGTAAAATCTTCTAATATAGCTCCGCTTACAGTAGAATTTACAAATATTTCAAATACTAATAATGGACAGCCGCTGACTTATAGGTGGGAATTTGAATATAATAATGGAACTGAAATATCCACTTCAATAAGTACACTTAGAACGCCATCCGCCCAGATTGTAGATACTGGAAGTTATACGGCTTCATTACAAGTTACTGGGTCTTATGGTATTGCTTCTCTTTATACTCAAAGCTTTGTTGCTTTGCCGCCAACTCTTGTTGCATCTTTTACTACTCAATCTTTTGGTAATGGGGGTGTAGAAGATTCTTATGAAGAGCCAGTAAGCATGTCATATACTAGTACCACGACATATGATGGACATGGTACATTAACATATAAGTGGAATTTTGGTTCGGCAAGTTTCTGGACAACAGAATTTGATGAAGTACCTGGGACCGAAACAACCGTTGGACCACATTTCCGAGCTGATTATGTAGAGGCAGAAGGTGGATATACGGCTTCACTAGAAGTTACTGAGAGTAATTATGATATTACTTCACTTTATACTCAAAGCTTCTACGTTAGTTCGTAATTAAAATCCGTATCAAACGGCATATCTCTAGGAAGACTTTCCTTTGTGTAATTATCTAAAGTTGATAATTTGTTTTTAATTAAATTACTTTCGGCTGTCCACCATGCTTTAATTTCTTTTCGAATTTTTCGGTGTAATTTAGTAAATTTCAATCCTTGAAAAATCACTGTTGATATATCATCAAAGTATTCGGCCGGTAACGTAATATCTACTATAAAATTGTCCATAGTTAATAATCCATCTTCAATCAAATTACTTTCGGCTGTCCACCATGCTTTAATTTCTTTTTGATTTTTTCGAAGTAAATTAGAATGTTTCAATCCTTGAAAAATTACTGTTGATAAATCGCTAAAAAGCTCGGCGGGTAAAGTAACAAGCATATCAGTTTTATTTATCATAATTAAAAATATTAAGTTTGTTATCCATTAGATATATTTTTTATAGCTGTATTAAAATATTCGGGGTTTATTTCAATACCAATAAATTTTCGATTTTCTCGTACACAAGCTACACCAGTGGTTCCTTCCCCCATAGTATTATCCATAACCGTTTCATTTTCATTAGTGTAAGTTCTTATTAACCATGCCATTAAATCGGTGGGTTTTTTGGTAGGATGTCCACTTCGGTCTTGTGAAAATTTTTGAACGCTTCGAGGATAGCGCGAACCATCTGTATTATTTTTATGTTTTGAAATTAAATGCTTAGAATCTTCTTTTCCATTATATACTTCGCCAATAAATTTTGATTCATCTTTAAATCCTCGATATGTACTATGTCCATAAGTCATTTGAGGGTTATATGTTGGTTGTTTTTTATAAAAAACAAGTATGTTTTCGTGAACACGAAAAGGTTGTTTTTTAACAAGTAGAGGATTGGTTCCATTTGATTTTTCCCATATCAGTTCATATCTAAACATTTTAGGATTGCTCGCGCATAATTTCCAAGTAAAGGGGTGGGTTGCGGTAAGAACAATGGCTCCGTTGGGTTTTATTATTCTATTGTATTCTTTCCACAATTCAGAAAGAGGGAGAACGCTATCCCATTTGCAGGCAGTGGTTCCATAGGGTAAATCGGCTAGAATCATATCTATACTTCCGTTTTGTACAAAAGGAAATATTTTGAAACAATCCTCGCAATATAGAACAATATTATCTTTTTTCCATTGAGGATTTATAATTTCTTGAATATTATTATTCATTTTATTTTAAACTATAAGAATAATAACATTTGATTTATAAAGATGTCAAGAAAATATAAGGGGAATAAGAAGAAGTGTATTTGGGGGGGAGTATAAAATATAAGAACAGTTTGATTCAATTACTCTTGGATTTTATATCGACTATTAAGAATTTTAATGTTTTATTTTTAAGGCTTATTGTTTGAGCTCTTGAGAGTTAAAACTTAACCCCGTTAAGGGGATTCCTTAACTTTACATGAGTATCTCGCAAAGCGAAAAAAATATAGTCGAAATTACCTACCATCATATCCTCAAACTGTTCTATAAATTGTTTATTTAATCCGAAATTTCTGTTGTAGCATTATAAATATCTACTTCATCTTGCATTTCATTGATTTTTCGTTGTAAATATTCAATATGTTCGTCACAGCGAGCTTGATTCAAAAAACTGTTCCATTTATAAACTAATTTTTCTTGGTCTCTACCAACTAAAATAATTTCTTCGCCTTCTCGTATATTTAAACCTTTGAGAAAGGTAATGAGAGTTTTGTATTCGGCCATTCGTTCGAGGGCAGGATAAATATTTATGTTGGCCTTAGCAATTTTACCCTTTAACTTCCACAATTCTTCGGAGAGGCTTTGGATTTTATTCCATACTTCTTGCCGGTCAACGGTTGATGTACTATCAGAGCGGCGAGCATTTTCACGCAGCAAAATTTGTTGTTGACGAGAAATTTCTCCGGCCAAACGGCTTTTTTGTTTAAGTGCTTGTGATAATTTCATAATTTTAATTTTAGTTTAAGTTTAAATCAAATCTATCATATAGACCGATACATGTCAATACTTTTTTTGAGGTTTTTTATGAATCCAAATTTCCATAGTGTTATTATAAACATCTATTTCATCTTGCATTTTATTAATTTCATTTTGTAAATTTTCAATGAGTTTATCGCATTTTGAATGATTTATAAAGCAATCCCATTTATAAGATAGCTTTTCTTTATTTTTATTTATATAAAAAACCTCTTCATTTTCTCTTTTATTTAATCTTTGAAGAAAAGCAATTAATTTTTTATATTCTTCCTTGCGAGCGAGTACGGGGTAAATATTTATATTGGCTTGAGCAATTTTGAATTTTAATTCGTTTAATTCGAGAGGGATACTGTGAATTTTATTCCATACTTCTATTAAGTACGCTCCAGATGGTTTATCTGACCGCCGAGCATTTTCACGTTGCAAAATTTCTTTCTGCCGGGCGAGTTCATCAGCAAGTCGTTTCTTTTCTTTAAGAGCTTGAGATAATTTCATAATTTATGTTCGTTAACATTAGTGTACAATCTGATTCATGTCAACTTTTTTTGCAATTTCATAATTGTTTTTCATTTAATAATAAATAAAAATATTTATATTATATGAAATTGTATCCACATCCAAAATCAAAAAAACGAGTATTATTTATATGTAAAAGAAGACCGTCTTGTTATGGCGAATCTTATGGTTTGTTAAATTCCTGCCGTTTTTTATGTAATGCGTTGGAAGATTTAGGAGTAGAAGCTAAAACTATTGAAGTAATAGATAACAATTTTATAGATGCTGCTGTTACTGCATTTAAACCTACTCATTGTTTTATTGAAGCATTATGGGTTGTCGCAGAAAAATTTCCTATTCTTATTCGTTTACATCCTAAAATTAAATGGTATGTAAGATTACATAGTAACGTACCTTTTATAGCAAACGAAGGAATTTCAATGAATTGGATTAAAAAATATTTTGAATTACAGAGAAATTATTCAACCTTTAAAATTTGTTGTAATGATAAAAAAATGGTTAGTGATATAGGACAAATCTTTGGTGAGGGGATATACCCCGTATATGGTCCTAATATTTATAGACCCAGAATCCCCGCCCCACCCATAGCCATTAAAGGGGATAAAAATCCATTTATTGATATTGGATGCTTTGGAGCAATACGGCCATTGAAAAATCAACTTATTCAAGCTATGGCAGCTATTGCTTTTGCAGATAAATTAGGAAAAGTTCTTCGTTTTCATATTAATGTTGCTCGTATAGAATCTCATGGATTAAATGTTTATAAAAATTTAAAATCTCTTTTTGAAAAATCAAAACATCAACTTATGCTTCATGGGTGGCTTAATCATCCTGAATTTTTAGACCTTATTGCTTTTATGGATTTAGGTATGCAAGTTTCTTTTTCTGAGACCTTTAATATTGTAACTGCTGATTTTGTATATGTCGGAGTACCGGTAGTTAGTTCTTCCGAAGTTATATGGTTAAATGAAAATTATCAAGCTAATCCTACTAATTTAAATAAAATTGTAGAACGATTGGAAAGTGCATGGAAAGGTCGTAAATATAATAAACAAAAAATTAATTTAAAAGGATTAGAAAAATGGAATAATGAATCTCGTAAAGAGTGGAAAAAATTATTAAATATTTAAATCCAATTGAAAAAAGAATATATACACCATAAACCGTGTGGATATTTATTTTGAGAATGATATTTATTCCATATAAATTTTACTTTCCAATTTTTAAAAACTTGAAAGTGTAAATTTAATATACGAATATTAATGATAAGATTTTTCATAATGAATTAAATATTACCATGCCTCAAAAATATCCTTTTTGTGGTCAATTGGAATGTTAGGCATAATTTGTTTGGATATAGAAGTTTGTAGAACAGCCGCATCAATTCTTTCTTTAGCTTGATTAAAATAATTTGTACTTTTTTCAATACCTATAAAATTGCGGTCCAATCTAGCCGCTGCTTCTCCGGTTGTTCCAGACCCCATAAAACAATCCAATATAGTATCTTCCTTATAAGAAAATAATTTAATACACCGATTGGGAAGTTCAATGGGAAACGCCGCCGGATGCTTAGATTTAGTTTCAGGTTGCATTTTCCATACGTTTTTCGTCCATGACATAAATTCAGGACCACTAATAGTTGAAGTTCCTTTGTGCAATCTTTTCCATTGGTTCTTGTAAAATACAAGAATAGCTTCAGAAGGGTCACGCATAAAAGGAGATGAAGCCGACCGCCACGAGCCCCAACAAGTTTTATTAGAAAGATTCTTATCCCAAATTATAGTTCTCCAGTATTTAAAACCAATGCTTTCACAAATTTTACTGTAATCGGCAACTACTGGGAAATTAATATCTTCGGCTCCTTTTTTAGTGTTTATATGTTCAGGAGTAATAGAAAATGGAATATTTATACACAACCGCCCATCTTCGGCCATATGATGATATAACTGTTTTATCCACGACTTGCACCATTCTAAATATTCAGAATATGTCATGGTATCATTATGTTGGTCATATTTAATATTAACATTATATGGAGGAGAAGTAACAACAAGATTGACAGGGGGTAGGCCCGAAAAATCTGCTTTTAATATGTCTTCATTTAGTAATTTTATCATTAAATGTCAATATACCAATTAAATTTTTCTTTGTCAAGTATGAAATATTAAGTTTCTTCTTGACAAATTTTATATTTATGATATGGTGTTGTCATAATAAATAAAAGGTTTTTTGAAGGAAAAATAGTACTTTCAAAAAAAATTGAGAAAGTACTTGACAACGAAAAGAATAGGTGATAAAGTAGGAGCATAATAGATTTTTAACAGTTGTTCTTTTGAAATACATTTTGAGTGTCAGGAGCATTGGCTCTGATGATGTTAACCGACCACAAACAAATAGGTGGTGCATCCACCTAACCTTTATAGGAATAGGCGACATCGCGGCACTCGTTATTAGGTCCGCACAGCAATAAAACTAAATTAAACCATACATGGATAAGGTTCGGGGTGGTACCCCTCTGTCCCTCGCGGACAGTGGATAAAAACTCAGGTGTCAACTGTAAATGACTGGACCTAGTATAATTTTTGGTAGGCTAGTAAGTGATGTAAAAATTGACCTTTCGGTTGGGGAGACAAACCCCGTAAAGATTCCGACAAGCTATACGGACCCTGCCATTCACCTTTGTTGATAGATTTAGTCAGCATAAAAGTAAAAATAAACACAAAGAATCTAGGATTTTAATTTTTAACAACAAAAGGAAAAATATTATATGAAAAAAGTAAAAAATATACAGGGGAAAACGAAATATGTTCCATCTTCCAATGCTTTCATTCAAGGCATGACTAATGCTTGTAATGTGGCTTATACCGAAAACGCAGCTATTACTAATAAGTCCACTTTATCTGATACTTTAGATTGGTTTGGGGCTGGGGGAGCGTTGCGTCAGCGAAATTCTGAGGAAATCATCAGCCTTTTCTCTCGCGCTTTTGCCGAAGACCAGCTTTTGGCATTGAAAATTCTTTTCTATTTGCGCGATGTACGAGAAGGACAGGGAGAGCGCAATACATTTCGTATTATTATCAACTGGCTAGCACAACATTATCCAGAAGTAATCCGAAAAAATTTAGAACACATTCCTTTTTATGGCCGATTTGATGATTTGTATTCTTTAGTAGGTACTTCGCTAGAAAACGAAATGTTTAAATTTATTGCACAGCAATTAAAAACGGATTTTCGTAATATGAAGAGGGGAAAATCTGTTTCTTTGTTGGCTAAATGGGCTAAGAGTGAAAATACTTCTTCTGATGAATCAGTCAAACTTGGTCGTAAAACCCGCGAGGCTCTTAAACTTTCTCCAAAGCGTTATCGAAAGATTCTTTCTTCTCTTAGAAATTATATTAATGTCGTTGAAACAAAGATGTGTTTGGGAAAGTGGGGTGAAATTAATTATGAAGGAGTTCCTTCTAAGGCTTCTTTAAATTATCGTAAAGCGTTTGGCCGGCATGACCAAGAACGTTATGCTAGTTATTTAGAATCTGTTAAGAAAGGAGATTCTAAAATTAATGCAGATGCTATATTTCCATATGAAATTTTTCGTTCGCTTGTAAAAAATCCAGAATGTAAAATTACGCCGTCGGCACAAGAAATTTTGCAGGCCGATTTACAGTGGAAATCTATGCCCAATTGGATGGGGAATAATGAACACAAAGGCATTGTTATTGCTGATTGTTCAGGGTCTATGTATACTGGCATTCCCAATATTTTTGTGGCGGTATCTCTTGCAATTTACTTTGCCGAACGTAATGTAGGTCCTTTTAAAAATGTTTGGATGACCTTTTCAACCCATCCTTCATTTCAAAAATTGAAGGGACAAAATCTATATGAAAAATATTTAAATATAGATAGGAACGACTGGGGAGTATCAACCAATCTCCAGTCATCATTTGACCTTATTTTAAAGACGGCGGTGAAAGCGTCCGTTCCCCCCGAAGATATGCCAGAAGTATTGTATATTATTTCTGATATGGAATTTGATTGGGCGTGTAAAGACAATACAAAGACAAATTTCCAAGTAATGAGAGAAAAGTATGAAACCGCCGGATATAAATTGCCGCGTGTAGTGTGGTGGAATGTTGACGCTCGCAATAGCAATTACCCAATTCGAGCAGATGATACGGGTACCTGTTTGGTTTCGGGATGCTCACCGAGCATCTTGAAGACCGTAATGAGTTCGAAGATTATGGACCCAATCAGTATTATGCTTTCAACTGTAAATATTCCTCGTTATGAGCGTATTGCCGTTTAACTCATCAAATTTAACATTTTTCTTTTATGAGAACAAATTTTTGTTGATATTTTATGAAAAATGTGACATGTTTAATTTGTTAAAACTTTAAAAAAATATGAAAAAGTCAAAATGGATGAAGTATGGGTTGTTTTATTGGACTAATGGTCGTTGGACATCTAAACCATACGAAGGTGTTACTTTTACTGAAAAGCAATTGGAGAATAAAATTTTACAGTATTGTATAAAAAATATTAAGAATAATGTTCTTAAAACATACATTCGAATTCTTCCTGTAAAACCACAAGTCAAAACAAACAAAAAGAAATAGTTATGAAAAAATCAAAAAGTAAGAAATATGGTATTTTCTATCGGTCTAATGGACGATGGACTGCTACTCCTTATGCGGGATTTACATTTACTAAAAAACAATGGGAACGTCCTTCTTTAAAAAAAGATATTAAAGAGGTCAAGAATAAAATTCTTAAATCTCGAATAAAAATTCTTTTGGTAAAGTAAATACATGTTTCAACACACGGTTATAGCCAACATGCGGTATCTCCTTATGTTGCTTATAACCGTTTTAATGTTATAGAGGGTTGACAACTGTTGATTGAAATGTTACAATTCTCATTGAAAAAAGAATTGAACGGAAAATTTATTTATGTTCTAAAAAGATGAATGTAGATTTTTGTAAGTTTCAAGGAACAGGAAACTTTTAGCTATAATTTTGATTTAATTTAAAATGAAAAATACATTTGGTAATACACCGGCATCCCAAAGACTTGAAATTTTATTGCAAAATAATCCGCTGTCTCGACGTAAAGTGTCTCGGCTTTTAAACCAATATACATATAAATTGATTAGACTGGCGGGCCTTAAAGATTTTAAAACAGTACATACTTGTATGATATTACTTCGGAATTATGCTTTGTCTTTGGTAGATATACAAAAAAATTTAGATTCGGAAGTTCGTTCTTATACTAAAAATCTCATATCTTGTCGTTATCGGGAATATCGTAAGGGATATGAATTTATGGTTCCTTCAAAAAAGAAGAACCGACTTAACATTAAACATTAAAACCTATAATATTTAATATGTTATTTTTTATTGAAGCACGTGTAACTAGACATCATGTTGGGCTTTCATCTCCCCGACAAGAAGTTATTGGTAAACTTGTAAATGCTAATAATGCAAATGAAGCCGAGATGAAATATCAGCGAGCAGTTCGTAATAAATATGCAAATGAAGGCGAGTTAAAACTTCACTTTGAATATCTTCATTTTGCAGATGAAATTAAATAGCGTATGACTTTACGAGAAGCATTATATAGGGCAAACCTTGATAAGGTATATGTTTTAATTCATGAACATGACCAAAGAACAAATGGAGAATATAGTTGTTCTTCATTAAATAAAATTATATACAATTATAAGAGAGTTGTTAAGGAATTACTTGAAAAACCAAAAATAAAACCTTATTCAATGCCTATTTTGATAAAATCCCGTAAAGATTTATATAGTTCTAATTCTTATATTGATGTATGTCTTTTAAATACCCGGTATGTAAAACCCCCCAAAGGAGCCCAACCCTGGGGTGGCAAACGAGGAGTTAAGGTTCCTAAAGGAAAGTATAATTGTAATGCCAAAAAATATAATCAATATTTTTCATTGGCAGGAGTTCCTTGGAGTAAATTAATCGATACAGAAATTCAAATAAAATCTAAATGTACACTTGAAAAAGCATTGGCTCATCTTTTATGGGAATTGACTTTTGATGGTTGGACAGAAAAACAAGTAGAAAAAAATTCTGCTCTTATTATGAAATATATTAAGGAAGTAGAACTAGAAATTGAAAGGGGCCAATATAATATTATTTCTCCAAAAAAGAAGAAAAATTTTAAAATGATTATTCCTAAATCGATATCTAAACAAATTAAAAAATTTTTAAAAGAACAAAAATCATAAATTAAAAATATGAAACTCCGGGAATTGAAGAAATTATTAACTAAATATCCTCCAGATATGGATGATATGGAAGTGATTATTGTGACGGGAGAGAAAGGAAAAAAGAAATGTGATTTACTTTGTTTTACGGGGTATCTTCCTATTCCCAAATATGAAAGTATTGTTCTTGGTACATTTTCCGCAGTTAAAATAATGGTTGAAACCGGAGAAATTTCAAAGCCCGAAGGTTATGATGATTTTATGAACAATGAAAATTGAAGAATGTATTAAACAATTAAAGCAAGGTAAACGAATTAAAAAAGTACCTTCAGAATTATTAGCTAAAAACAAAGATTATTTCCAATTGTGTCAACAAAATACGATTGTACGAATATTATGCGATAGAGCATGTGCAGGAACAGTGATATGGATTGCCTCATTAGAAGAATTTGAAAAAATTAGTAAGAAGAATAATTTTGATTTTGAAATTTATGAGTCCTTCCAATAAATCTATTAAACATTCTAAAGACCATTTTATAAGATTTTTATATGAAATGTCTATTTACCTGTATTTTCAAGGTTGGTATTCTCAAAGTTATTATATCGTAGAAAAATGTTCTACGTTTGAAGAAGTGGAAGAATATCTTTGTCAGCACTGTTATTCCCGCGATAAATCAAAAAAGATATTACTAGAAATAAAACTTAGAACAAAAAATTCATATAAAAATAAACACGCCAAAAATAATTTAAAGCGTTGGATAAAAGTAATACAGCAACGAAAAAAACTTGAAAATATTTCTAGTGTTTTTGATAAGAAAAATAATAGAAAAAGTTAGTGGGGGGAAATTTTAATATCATATGATTATTGTTGGATTTATTATTACTATTATATTTTTTGGTGTAGGAGAATATAATAGTAAGCTATATGCAAACACCCATTTGTATCGTTATATGGTATATGCGATGATTGGATATTTTATTGAGTCTCTTGCATTTATGCCAACTCTTTCTCGTATGAATTCTCTTTCGATTTTAGGTACAATGTGGAATTTGTCACATGGATTCATTACGTTATTCCTTGGATTTGTTATATTCCACGAATCTATCACCGCAACCCAAATAGCAGGTCTTATTCTTGGTATGATAGCTATAGTTTTACTTGCTATATAATAACTAATTTTATATTGACAGTTGGGGTTAAAATCTATAGGATGTAATCCATACATAAAATATAAGAAGTTATGCGCGATGACCTTGGTGACAGGATAAAAAATAATTACGAAGATAGAACAAGATATTATCTTCCCCGTCGTACCTATACAATATTACGTCTTGATGGGTGTCATTTCCGCTCATATACAAAAGGATTGAATAAACCTTTTGATTATGATTTATATGAAGATATTGATAAGGCAATTATTGCTACTCTTCCTGAAATACAGGGAGCAGTATTTGCTTATACTCAGTCCGATGAAATTTCTATTCTTCTAACAGATTTCACCGCTCCTTCAACGGCGGCTTGGTTTGATGGAAATATACAAAAAATTTGTTCGGTTGCTGCCTCAATTTTTACAGCACAATTTATGTTTTTAAGAGCTCACCGAATGAAAAAACAATATGAGTCGCTTTTCACCGAAGAAGAACATAAATTTAAGATAGCTTTATTTGATGCTCGTGTATTTACTATCCCGGATAGAATTGAAGTTATGAATTATTTTATCTGGCGAAATCAAGATTGTGCGCGTAACTCTCTCTCCTCAATAGCTCAGGCTAATTTTTCTCATGCTGAATTACAAGGGAAAAATATACTTGAGTTGCATAAAATGTTAAAACAAAAAGGTATTAATTGGGAACTTGATTTTTCAAATAATATAAAATATGGACGATTAATTACAAAAGAAATATACAGTGGTAAAGCGACTTGGAATTGTGATAATAATTCCTTAGGAGAATTAACAAATTTAGTTTATCGTACACGGTGGGTTTCTAAAGATGCATGGAAATTCACCGAAGATAAAGAAACTCTTTTGTTAATGATACCACATAATATAAATAATTTTAAATAGAAAGGATGATATGAAACATGCCGTTAATTGTAATGCTTATATTGACACGGATTCTTTCATAGAAGAAATTCGTGATGATTGGTCAGAAGAAGATAAACTTAAATTTATCGAATGCATTTGTGATACTTTTGATAATACTAGTGCATTTAAAAAATTAAGAAAGATTGTAGATAAAATGGAAGAATTTCAAAAAAAATTTGAAAAGGATTGAGGAGTTTATTATGAATAAAGCTTTTAATAAGAAAACTATTGTTAATTGTAGTGCTTATATTGATGTGGATTCTTTCTTAAGAGAAATTCGAAATTGTTGGCCAGAAAAAAATAAAATTAATTTGATAGAATCCATTTGTTATACTTTTGATGATAGTAGTACATTTAAAAAATTGAGAAAAATTATAGATAGAAGAGAAAGATTTCTATTGGATTATTAATTTTTATATAAACTAAATATTCAAGAGATATAGGAAAAAATGAGAGCAATTGTAGCTATGGCCCCCAATCGTGTGATTGGATACAAGGGTGGTATTCCTTGGCATTACAAAGAAGATTTGAAATGGTTTAAGAAATTTACTATGGGTGGAACTCTTGTGATGGGATGGAATACGTATAATTCTCTTCCGGTTAAATTAGAAGGTAGAAAAATATGCGTTATTACTAAGTCTTGGACCCCTTCGTTAATACTTCAAAGTACCAAGTTTAAAGCAGATAAAGTTTATTTTAGGTTTCCGCCGGGATATAAAAATTTAAAGGATGCGACTTTTAATCCTAAAGAATTTTCTGAGTCTATTGTTGCTGGTGGTGCTAAAACTTATGCTTTATTAATGCCTTATATTGAAGATATGTTTGTTACACATATTGCAGATGAATATCCGGGCGATTCTTATATGCCCGAGTTTGAAAGTCAATTTAATTATCAAGAAATAGTAAAGGAAACAAAAGATTTTACTATTGTCAGATATATGTTATAAATTATGAGCTTAAGGGATGAATTATATTGTAATAAAGTAGATAGAGACTATATTAAATTAATAAACCGTGTCCTTGAAGAGGGACAAAGGAAAAAGAATAGAACGGGTGTAGATACTTTTAGTATATTCGGAGCTATGCTTCAATTTGATATGTCCGAAGGATTTCCCCTTCTTACTACAAGGAGACTTCCTTTTAAGTCCACTAAAGTAGAATTAGAAGGTTTTATTAAAGGGATTACTGATAAAAAGTGGTATCAAGAACGAGGATGCCATTATTGGGATGAATGGTGTAATCCTGTTAAAGTTCCATATGGACATGATAAAGATACTTTGGCCAAAATGAAAAATGAAAGGGACTTAGGTAAAATATATGGGTATCAATGGAGAAATTTTAATTCCAGTGGTTATGACCAACTTAAAAAAGTCGTAGATACTCTTAAAAGTAATCCTGCTGATAGAAGAATGCTTGTAACGGCGTGGAATCCATGTGAATTGAATCAAATGGCACTTCCACCTTGTCATTTCTGGTGGATGGTTGGGGTTGAAGGCAGTCGTTTAAATTTAGCATGGGGACAGCGAAGCGTGGACTGTGTGTGTGGACTCCCCGCCAATATTTCGTCCTATGCTTTACTTTTACATTTATTGGCAAAAGAGGCGGGGCTTGAGGAAGGAATCTTGACGGGTCAATTTGTAGATACTCATATCTATGTTAATCATCTTGATAATCTTAAAATACAACAACAAATATTACCGAAATCTTTGCCCACAATAAAAACCGAAAAATTTACTTCGATTTTTGAATGGTCTCATGAAGATACAAAACTTATTGGATATGACCCCCATCCAAAATTGGATTTTGAAATTGCAGTTTAAGTAAAATAAAATTATAAATAAAATTAGAAATTAAAATTAAGTATGAATTATGACCATCTAAATACAGTGTTTGAATATTGGCGAAAGGATATTTTGCCGTATCTTTCTAATAGATTTACAGTTGAATCATTTCAAGAGTATCTTAAACGATTTTCTTTTTGTCCCAGCGGTAAATGGTTGCGAGACATGGAAAAGGTAAAATTTAATCGTCTTGGATTTGCTATAGAAATTGAAAAATTTGTAAAGAAATATAAGGATTTTTGTGTGACTTATAATGTAACTACAAAACCCGAAGAGGGAGCACAAAGAATGATTTATCAACTTTCACCGACTTTTCATGTTGAATTAGTATTATGGGCATGGATAGAAAATAAAGAATTACAAAAATATGGAACCATTTTTACGTGTTATAATGAAGAGCAGGCATTTATTGATTTTGTAGATGAATTATACAAAAAAATGCGAAAAACCGGAAATACCGAAAATAATGAAAATCCGGGATTTGCAGGTATTTTTGATGATATAAGTAGAAAAAATATGAAATAAAAGATGGTTTTAAAAAAGTCTTTTGATAAAAGAATATAATGTGTTAATGTAATGTTAATATTATGAAATTTAGAGAAAAAATAAATAAAAAAGATTTGTTTAAATACCCTCGTTATTGGTATTATATTTCTACAACTCTTACGGCTAAAAAATGTAGATTAACTCCCATAAATACTGAACATTGTTTTTATTGTAATCCGTCGGAATTTAATGTAAAACGTATAAGTGTAGGTCCTACGATTGCTCACTGTCTCACAGCCATTCATTATTATTCTAAAAGTAAATATAATATTTATCGCACAGTCCGAAAAGTTAAAGCGGTCCGGCCATATAAAGTCCGCGATGCTCGCGTTACCCTTGAAGGATGGTTAGTAAAACCCGTAAGTTTTGTAAAGGTTGGAAGGCTTTCCATTCCTCATGTACGAAAAAAAATGGGTAGAGTTATACGAGAAAGTGCCTCGGATAATAATTTGCGCCGGTCTGCCAAAGTTTTAAAATGGTGGAAAGATAAGGATTTAAATCAATTTATCAAATCCGTTCGATTTAAGGATGCTTTAAAAGTAACCGCTTGACAAAATGAAAAAAGGTGTTATGGTGGTGAAAATTAAACAATGTGTAAATTAAATAATAAGTTATGAATCCTTTTAATTTTAAACTTCCTGAATTATATGCCCGGGCAAAAACTGGTAATATTCTTACGTGGAATATTGAAGTAGAAGGTAATAAGCATCGTACTATTACAGGAACTCAAGATGGTAAAAAGGTAGTTTCTAAATGGACAATTACTAAACCAAAAAATGAGGGGAAGGCCAATGCGACGACTGCTGAACAGCAAGCCGAATTCGAGGCTACTGCCAAATGGAAAAATAAAATTAAGCGGGAGGGTTATTGGGAAGATATTAAGGATATTGATAAAACTCCGCTTTTTATTGAGCCAATGCTGGCTCAAAAACTTAGAGACCATTCTGATAAAGTTAAATTCCCTTGCATGGTTGACCGAAAGTATAATGGCGGAAGAATTGTGGCTTCTGTAACAGGATTATTTTCTCGCAAGGGTGAACGATATATGTCCATTCCTCATATTGAAGAATCTCTTGCTCCTTTATTTGAAAAATATCCTGACCTTGTATTGGATGGCGAAGGATATAATCATGACTTACGATTTAAATTGAATGATTTAATGAAAATTCTTCGTACTACTAAAGAATCAAAATTAACGCCTGAACTATTGTCTCATTCTGAAAAAATTGTACGTTTTTATGTGTATGATGGATATGGATTTAATAATATCACCGAACAAACGGGGAATATAAATCGACGTAATGCTTTAAAATCTCTTATTAAAGGTATTCCTTATTTGGTATGGGTTCCGTATGAAATAGCTAATACCATAGAAGAAGTTTATTCTATTTACCAATCTTATGTTGAAGATGGAATGGAAGGTGCTATTATTCGTAACAACAATGCGCCGTATGAGCACGCCCGGTCTTATAATCTTCTTAAAGTAAAGCCAACCGATGATTCCGAAGGTAGTATTATCAAAATTATCGAGGGAATTGGTAATGCGAGCGGTCTGGCGGCTAAGGCTACTTTAAATTGGAACGGCCCAGACGGATTGGTAGAATTTGAAGCGACTTTTATGGGAGATGTTAAAACAAGACAAAATATTTTACATTTTCCTGATAATTGGGTTGGAAGAGAAGTTACTTTCCTATACAATGGTTTAACGGGAAAAACCCCTCGAAAACCGAATTATGCAAGAATTGACCCTGATAACTGTTTTCAGGGAAAAAAGTAATTTAATAATATTATGAATTTCAAAGAAAAAATAAATGAAAAAGATTTATTTAAAATTCCTCGATATTGGTATCATATTTCAACGACTTTAAAACATAAGAGAATTAGATTAAAACCAAGAGATAATGATGCCGGTTTTAATCGTAATGATTCCGAACCAGAAGTAAAACGTACATGTGTCGGTCCTTCGATATCTCATTGTTTTGCGGCCGTTCCTTATGATTCGGATGATACTTTTAATATTTATCGAACATCCAGAAAAGTTAAAGCGGTACGTCCTTATGATATTTATGACTCTCACATTACTCTTGAAGGATGGCTGTTGAGACCTGTAAGTTTTATAAAGATTGGAAGTCTTTCTCTTCTTTATGTACAAAATAAATTGGGCAGTGTTATACAAGAAAGTGCTTCGAGTGGTAGTTTGCGTCGGACTACTAAAGTTTTAAAGTGGTGGCAAAATAAAGATTTGACTCGTTTTATTCGACCTCTTTAATTTTTAAAGTATATGAATGATAAAAATGAAATTGATGAGGATTTAGCAGCACGCAATTTGTTCATAGCACTATACATCCTATTAATAGGAAATTTATTTTTATTAATTCTCATTTCATTTTTATAATAGAGTAATTTAATACTTTTTATGGCTACATATTTGTTTATGGATTGTGAAATGGGTGGCAGTGAATTAAAATATTCTTTGCTTGCCGCTTATTTTTCTATTACTGATGATAAATTTAACATCATAGATAATTTATATCTTCAAGTAAAACCCGATGATGGAGTATATATTGTAAGTGGGCAAGGAATGCAAATTAATAAGATTAATCTTGCTATCCATGATGACGTAGCCATTCCCTATAAAAAAGCTAAACCTTTGTTATATGATTTTCTTAAAAGAAATTCAAACGGAATTCCTTGTTTAATTCCAGTTGGACATGGAGTAAAAAGAGATATATCTCATATCACCGACAAATTAATTAGTGATAAAACGTGGGAACAATTTTGTACGTATCATTATATTGATACTTCTGTGTTTTTGCAAATTTTACGATTACAAGGTAAGATTCCCAATCATATAGATGGAAGTGTTTCTAAATTAGCCAATCTATTTGATATTAGAGTTGAAGGCGAGGACCACGATTGTCGAATAGATACTTTGAAGAATATGAAAATTTTTCAAAGAATGCTTTCTTTATAAAAATTAATAATATGAAAATAAAAATACAAGAAAGCGAAGAACAAAAAATTTATGTAACTTCGGATACTCATTTTGGACATAATCCTAATTGGCCAGTTCCTATTTGGGAGTCGCGGGGGTTTAAGAGTGTAACGGAACACGATAGTATAATAATTAATTCTATTAATAGTGTTGTACGTCCAAATGATATTTTATTTCATTTAGGAGATTTTTGTCTTAACACTACCATAGAACAATTTGATTCTTATTTATCACGTATTCAATGTCAGAATATATGGTATTTATTTGGAAATCATAACAATCCTCATGAAAAATCTATTTATCGCAAAGCGATGGGGCAGAATCGAATAGGACCATTTCCAATAGAAACATATCCTTTTCAATATAAAAATATGCTTTATATTGGAAATCGTATTAATGCTATTTTAAATGGACAATTTTGTGTTTTAGACCATTTTCCAATATATGTATGGGAAGAGATGCAGAATGGGTCTTGGATGCTTTGTGGACATTCTCATAATAATTGCGAATTGAGCCGTGCGAGTACTACCACTGGCAAAATATTAGACGTGGGTTGGGATGGACACAAAGCGGTGTGGTCTCTAAAAGAGATTCATAAAGTTATGAGTAGAAAACAGTTTGTTATGGTGGACCATCACCGAAACGAATAAAAGATTATTAAAATATATGGGACTTGAATATATACCTAAACAACCAGAACAACAGGCTTCGCCTAAATCTGAATATGTATTGGTTAAAGATGTAACAGGAAAACCGCCTCCAAAGCGTGGTCCTCAAATTTTGAAAGCCATTACTTATATAAAAAATGAAGAGACGGGCGAGTTTCAAAAAGCCCAACTCGAATTTAAAGTACCATATCCGCCAAAACCCAAATGTAAAAAATGTTATGGTCGAGGATACCAAGGACTTGTCACTGTGGGCGAGCAACGTGGTATTATCGTTTGTAAGAAATGTTATCCAATGCTATAAATATATGAAACTATTATTCTTCTTTTTAGGATTATTATTACTTGTTGGCTGTGCTACCGAAGTGGGAGTTTATTCTCCTCCTCCACCCACTGTTATTTATTACCGACCGTATTGTGGCCCCTGTTTACATAATAGGCCATTTTGCGGTCCTCGTTTTCATGGTCATTACTGGTGCCCCCGGTATTATTATCGCCCCTAAAGAAATTTCTATATCTTACTCCTTTTCAAAATTTGTCCATAAAATTTGACAAATAAAATTTGACAAAAGATGGACATGTGTTATATTGTTGGCATATGAAAAATAAACTATCTACAAATTTTAATAATTCGGATTTTGACAAAGACTTTGATAAACTTGAAAAGTCTATGTTTTCTGCTATTAAAGTATTTATGTGTGCCTGGGTGATATGGGTGGGACTTATCCTTATTGGTATTGGTGCTGCGGGGTATATGGCATGGCACTTTATTTCCAAGTTGTGGTAAGATAACTCATAAAAAACACAATCATGTAGAAACCGGGGAAATTTCTATTTGACAAACTCTGAAACTGTGTTATATTAACGGCAAACAATAAAAAACGCTATGATACCAAACGAAACATTACAAGAAGTATCTTCAATTGGACCGCTGGTTCCAGTCACTGAATTTCGCTTGACTCAAAGTACTCAAGCTCGAATTCTATCAACATTGTCGGACAACATATATACTCGTAAATCCTTAGCCGTTATACGAGAATATAGTACTAATGCTGCTGATGCCCATGTTGTTGCCGGTAAACCCATTGACCGAATCGAGGTTACTCTTCCTACGATGGATAATCTTAACTTTCGAATCCGAGATTATGGACATGGTTTGTCAGATACGGAGTTTAAAGATATTTTTTGCGTTTTTGGAGAATCAAGCAAGCGCACGGACAATCGTCTGAATGGAGTTCTCGGCTATGGATGTAAGGCGGGATTTGCTCATGCTGATACATTTACGATAACTTCATGGAATAATGGAGTAAAAACCATTTATCAATGTATTAAGGGAGATTCTACCAAACTACCCGGCGTTATTCAACTGGAGAGTTGCCCTAGTGCGGAGCCTAGTGGCATCGAAGTCATGGTCCCCGTTAAAGTTGATGCTTGGCACTCGTTTCATCTCGATGCCATCGAGTTTTATCGCCACTGGCCTGTAATGCCAACTATTAAGGGGTTAGACGACGTAAAACTTGAAAAGCTAAATAAATATCGTAACGTCCCACCCTCCCTTAAGGGGGAAAATTGGGAAATTCGACCTCCCGCAGGTTCGGCTAAGGGGATTGCTTATATGGGATGGGTTCCATATACTATTGATTGGAATGTTCTATATCATAAAATGGCCCTGGATGCCAAATCTCGCGCTCTGTTCGAATTGCTGAGAAGTAATGATGTCATTCTTTATTTTCAATTAGGAGATGTTGAATTTGTAACTTCGCGGGAAAGTCTTGAATATACCGAAAAAACTATTAATATTTTAAAGTCTCGCATTGAAGAAATTTTTGCTAAAATCAAAGATTCCATTCAAGAAAAATTTACTGATTTGCCTACAATTTGGGATGCTAAAATTATGTATAATTCTATTTTTAGCACGGGATACCTTGAACTTGAAAGTAGTGAAAATGACGACGAAATTATTGAAAATATAAAGATTTTGAATGGAAATCTGTCACAATTAGAAAACACATTTAAAGGTGCTTTTTCATGGAAAGGTATTACTCTTGATGGAGCATCTTTTACTAATCTTCATCGGTTTGATAATTCCAACCCGTCGTCTCTTATAGAAGATGGCAAATCACCAGAATCTCCGGTTCTTGTAACTTATCGTAAGAAACGGAGCCGGGTAATAGTCAACCGCTGTGATAGGTATAGTAATAATATTATTACGGCTTCCAATTCGGTTTTGGTGGTAGAAAATGATACGGGTCGTAAAATTGGACAGCAAATGGTAGCTCGATATCTTATTCATGGAGCACCCAAACCCTATAAAATTGTATATTTTCTTTCTTTTACGAATAAGAACGTTAGGGATTTGTTTTTCAAAGAGAATCATTTTGAAACGGTTCCTGTTTCTAAGATGTCTGACCTTTGGCCTACGGCTAAGCAGTGGCAAACGAATAATAAAACTCATCGAGAGGCTAAAGGGGAAAGAGTCAGTGTTTACTCTGTAAAATATATTAATATCGAAGGCGAAAATATTGAAGAGGATAAACTTTCTTCTCAAGAAATCAAAGAGGGCGGAGTTTATGTTTTGTTGGATTCAGTAGTCCATCGACGACGCCGGTATCTTTCTTCCAGGCCAGTTTATTATGTTAAAGGTCTCAATTACCATGTAATTGATGCTAATATGAACCTTTGTCATTTTAAAACGGTTGTTGAAGAATTGGACTTAGATGTAGATAAAATTTTTATTATTAATAACAAAACTCTTAATTCAAAGTGGTTTGATAAAAACATCAAATCGGGAAATTGGATAGATTTTTGGACTTTGGTAAAGGAAAACAGTTCTAATTTTTCTACTAAAGTCGATAAATTAATAGACTTTGGGCATTACAAAGATGGTTTGATGTGCCAAACGGCCGCTCGTATGCTTTTGCCGATGATTAGAGATAATACTACTCATCTCAGTAAGTATATTGATAAGATAAGCAGTTTTGATATTAAAACGATTGATTCTATTAAACATGCTTTAGTTGCTTTTACTAGCTTGAATATATTGAGCATCATTAAGGGGGAGAATACGGGAACATATGATTTTAAGACGGCATCTCAATATATTAAAGAAAAGTATCCGCTAGTTAATTGGGATAACCTAGCGTATAAAAGCGAAGTCAATTCCGAACTCATAATTAATATTGCTAAGTACATTAATGCGATGGATATGTATGTTAATTCAACTCATGGTACTGAGCCCATTGAAAAAATTTCTTCGGAAGAATGAAGAAAAAATCTAAAGTACTGGCTTGACAAATTAAAAAACTGGAGTATATTAACGCTATGATTAAATCTATTGTAAGAACGCAAAATACTATTGTGGTGGTAGATGAGCTCGGGGTAAAAACCGCTCGTGCAGACCATCCAAAGTGGAAAGAACTCAATGTAATTTTTGATTGTATTGATTGTAAAGATGGTGAATTTGTTGGTCCAGTCGATACTTTGTTAACCCTGATGGACATTCGCTCCGCCATCGAGCTTTATACAGATGAATTTCTTTCTGTTAATGAGACGGGAGTAACCTATGCCGGGCATCCTATTCATACCGTTGATGCTGAGCGGTTGTTGGCTTTTATGCGGGAGGGACTAAACTATAGGCCGATTGCCAATTATATTAAACGCAAGATGAAGAATCCATCTTCCCGGGCTATTTCGGAAATGTATAATTTCCTTGAACATAAGAATATGCCGCTTACTCCCCGGGGAACGTTTATTGCCTATAAAGGCGTGAGTATGGACTTTTGGTCTGTTTATGGAAATAAAGATACGGTTGTACTTCAGGGAAAGGTAAATTCTGAGGGTAAAATTCTTAATGCAATTGGTTCAACTATTGAAGTCGCTCGCTCTTCTGTGGACGATGATTTTCGAGTTGGTTGTTCACATGGTTTGCATGTTGGTTCGCTTGAATACGCCTCGCGGTGGGGGCAGCGGGTGGTCCTTGTCGAAGTGGACCCGGCCGATGTCGTTTCTGTACCCGAAGATTGCAGTTGCCAAAAACTTCGCTGCTGCAAATACACCGTAGTTTCCGAATATACTGGCCCAATGCCGGACACCCTTACTACTGAATTCGAATCCGAAGAAAATGGGGATGGAGATGAGAATGATGACGACGAAGCGTTTGATGACGACGAAGCGTTTGATGACGACGAAGCGTTTGATGACGACGATGAGTCTGATGACGACGATGAGTCTGCCGACGACGATGAGTCTGCCGACGACGATGAGTCTGCCGACGACGATTTTTTAAAAAATTGGTGTGCGGACTGCGGATATCACGTGGATAAATGCGAGTGCCAAAAAAAGTGTCCTGAATGCGAATGTAATCCCGACAATTCTAATGACCCCCCCGGTGACGGCACAATACCCGAGGACCATTTTTTAAAGCGGTGTGCGGATTGCGGATTTCATGAGGATAAATGCGAGTGCGACGAAAAAAAGTGTCCTAAATGTGGACAAGACTCGGAATATTGTGGGTGTGACCCGGACGGAGAATGCCCTGTTTGCGGCCATCACATGGACTGCTGCGAATGCGATTATGAAGAGTGCTCTAAATGCGGAAAACACCCCGACTATTGTGAATGTGAAAAGAGTTCAGAATGTAATACCCAAAACAAAGATTGTAATACTAAAGAGGATGTAAACCCTTCGAATGAATCGTCGAAAGATTTTAATTCTATGAAGGATATTTTTCCTGGTATAATTCAAGAAAAATCCACCGAAGATTCGTGTGTAAAATTTGAAGAGGGCAAAGTGATTCCAATTTTTTCTCAGATTACTTATGACCGTTTAGTATCTATTATTAGTGATGAAACGGGTATTTCAAAAGAACTTCTATTACCTAATAAACGTATTATTATAGATTCTTTTGAATGGCTTGATATTATATTGGATATTGAAGATACATTCGATATTGAAATTTCTGCCGAAGAAGAAAGCAAATTTATTCATAGCACGGTAGCGGAAATATGTAATCATATTGACCGTCGTGTTGAAGAGCAAAAGGCAAACAAAAATAACACTCCTACTGTTGGCCAAAAACCTTCTGGTTTGAGAGAAGAATAACATACCTTCCAAAGGAAGAACAGTACTCGTTTTATAGCGTTCACGAGACTGTTGGCGAGGAGACTTCCCCCCTGTGTCTCCTCGCCTTTTTCGAACTTAAAATATTGAACTTTCACCTTGACTCTTGATTAAAAGAGTGCTATCTTAATACTATGAATGATAAATCTAATTATTTACCGAGACGATTTGGATGTTGTTCGACCTCTGGGCGGCATTCTCGCGGATTGTGACAGAAACGTTTTGTAAAATATGACATTCTTCATTATTATTTGTTTTTGTATATTTTTCGCCGGAATTTATTTAAAAGAGGATGTTCATATAACAATTTCCACTTTATATAAGTTATTTCTTTTCATGTATTTACTGGTGAAATATATGCAAGTAGATGAAAGCGGTGGTACTTTTAAAGATTACATACAAAAAGTTGCTCCAGGTGTACTATTTTTAACTTTTATGTTTGTAATGATGTATGCCACATTAAGATAATATGAAACTAACTACTGAACCGGAAAAATTACTTGCTAAAATTGAAGAACGAGGGGGATTAAAAGTTCAAGATGCAAATTCTTGTAATGTACCTTTAAGTATTGTATATTTGCAAAAAGGAAATCGGTGGGAAGATTCTTTTTATTTTTGGAAAGACGAGAAAGAATAAAAATATGTATAAACACAACGTTCATCTTATTTCTATAGATTGTCAAAACGATTTTTGTATTCCCAATGGCCCGGGCGGAGAAAAAGGCTCTTTAGTAATCGCCGGAGCCGACCAAGATATGGTTCGATTGGGAGAATTTATTTCTCAAAACAAAACTCGCATCAATCAAATTCATTGTACTTTAGATTCCCATCAATATGTACATATTGCTCATCCTGCTTTCTGGATAAATTCTAACGGGGACCATCCCAAACCATTTACGTTAATTTCCGAAGATGATATAAAAAATGGTGTATGGCGAGCGTTTAATACAACATGGCAAGATAGAGCCAAATCTTACATTGAAACTCTTGCTCGAAATGGACGATATATTCTATGTATTTGGCCGCCTCATTGTCTCATTGGTACATGGGGTCATTCAATTGTCCCCGTAGTTTCCAAGGCCCTATATGAATGGGAAGCCCAATTCAATCGGGTTAATTTTATTACCAAAGGTACGAATTTATTTACTGAACATTATTCTGCGGTTCAGGCAGATGTTCCTGATAATGATGACCCCAGTACAAAATTAAATACTGCTTTTATTGATATGCTTGCTAAAGCGGATGAAATCCTTATTTCAGGAGAAGCATTATCTCATTGTGTTGCTAATACTATTCGCGATATAGCGGCCCATTTGGGGACCGACCAAGTACAAAAGTTTACATTTCTGGAAGATACTTCATCAAGTGTTTGTGGATTTGAACAATTGGGAAGAGATTTTATCAATGAAATGGTTAATAAAGGAATGAAAATTACTAATACAAAAGAATGGTAATTTATTAATATATTGTCCCCTTTGAAATATGTTGGCATATAAATTATTTCGCAAACGAAAAAACGGGACTTTGGGTCCATTATTTATTAATCGGCCCCAAATTATAATTCCTAATATGTGGTTACCTGCCAAAGCATATAAAACCAAAGGTTATTCCTATCGGCCTGGATGGCACTGTTGTTATAAACCCAATGCTCCTCATCTTAAAATGGAAGGTCGAGTATGGTGTCTTGTTGAAATTGAAGACTGGGTCGAAATTTACCGCCCCGAATCTCAAGGTGGATTGTGGTATCTTTCACAATGGATAAAATTATTGAAAGAAACTGATTATACTCATGAATATAAAATATGAAATATAAAACTATGAAATATAAAACTATAAAACATAAACCATTAAAGTGTATTGATTGTGATTGTTATCCTTGGGATATAGGAGAGGATTTTCTTGTTAATGATGGATTATGGATATTTACCATGCCCATTAATAAACGAAACGGCATTATTTGTATAAAATGTTTTGAAAAACGATTGGGTCGTAAATTAAAAAGAAAAGATTTCAAATCTTGGTTTCGAAATAACCGATGGTATGGCGACCGCCGCCGCAAACTGAATAATCCCCCGTCTGATTTGTTAATTAATAGATTAAATTTGTACCAAAATAAAATTTGACTTTTTAACTTTGTAATATATGATGATACTATGAAAAATAATATTGATATTAATGAACCAATTATTACATCTTTCTTAGATGATGATTTGTATAAAATTACTATGGGGTCAGTTGTATTTCATACTTTTCCTCGTGCTTATGTTATATATAATTTATACAATCGGGTAAAAGTACCATTTCCTCCGGGATTTGAAGCGGCTTTACGTCGGCAAATTAATTATGTTTCTAATTTGCGAATGACTCCCGAGGAAGCGAATTGGCTTAGAACTATTTCTTATATACGTCCTACTTATATCTCATGGCTCGAAAATTATCAGATGAATCCCGATGAAGTAATAACTTCTCAAATGGGAGATTATTTGCATGTAGAAATCGAGGGTCCTTGGTATAGAACAATTTTCTGGGAAGTTAAACTCATGGCTATTATTTCTGAGTTGTATTATCGAATGACTAATCAAAGTCCTGATGATAAGTGGATTGAACGAATTAAAAATAAAGCCGAAAAACTTTCCAATGCTGAGTGTCATTGGATTGATTTTGGAACCCGCCGGCGTTATAGCTTAGCAGTGCAACAAAAGCTAGTAGAAATTATGAAGAATTACAAAGGATTTCTAGGAACAAGCAATCCTTACTTGGCTTTTAAATTTGGTGTAACTCCACACGGTACATATGCTCATGAGTGTATTATGGCGATGAGTGCCTTATATGGACCTAGAATGGCAGATAAAATGTGGCGTAAACATTGGGTTGACCATTATCAAGGAAATGTCGGGGTGGCTCTAACAGATACCTTTACCAGTAAAATTTTCTGGAATGATTTTGATTCTTATGATGCTCGTCTTTTTGATGGGTGTCGTCAAGATAGTGGAAATGAATATACCTGGGGAACCGATATGATTGACCACTACCGACGCCTAGGAATTCCGGTGAGTAACAAACGCATGATATTTAGTAATAACTTAGATACAGATAAATATATAAGTATTGACCGCTACTTTCGTAAATATGCCCAGCCCTGCGGCGGCATTGGAACTCATTTTACCAATGATGTAGGAGTTAATCCTTTAAACATAGTTATTAAAATGAACAGGGCTAATTTTGGTATTGGTTGGTTGCCTGTGACCAAACTAACCGATGATGTAACAAAACAACTGGCTTATCCAGAGTTTATTGATTTAATTAAAAAACAATTAAACATGGTATAATTTATTTATATGGAAATATCTTTAGAAATTTGAGGAACGGCGGACCGCAAAGTAAATGGAAATTACATTTTCTATTGTTGGAACAAGCGGACATCCATCTCTTCACTCGACGGCATTTAAGGCGGCATATTTTGTAGCTGAGGAATTGTTAAAAAAATTTGAACAGTGTAATTACCCCATAACCCATCTTGTTTCGGGGGGACGAGCATTTTCTGAACATATTGCAGTACAACTATTCTTAGATAAGAAAGTACCCCATTTACGAATATTTACTTCTTCTGACTATTGGTCGAATAAGTTTCCTAGAAAAATTTATGATGTAGATAACCGGAAAAATTTTTCGGAAATGGAAAAACAACAGCACTATAAATTTGAAAGACTCACGGGAATTAATTCGTTAAATGCACTTGGAATGGCCCAGAATCGGGGAGCAGAAATAAAATATGTTTCCCGAGGATTTCATACGTGTAACGCATTAATAGCTAAATCCGATTTTTTATTGGCGATTGCTTATGGAGAAAAAAATGTTGTTAAAGATGTAGTAGCAGAGCATATTGTTCGTCGATATTTAGAGAGAGTAAGAAAGGAAAACATTTTTGATAAATCATATTTTTATAATTTAACTGATGGGAAAATATATGTTGGATGTAATGTTCCACCTTTGATAAATTAAACATGGTATAATTTATTTATATGGAAATATCTTTAGCAATTTGTGGAACGGCGGGCCGAAGAGAAAGTGGTAAGCGTTTATCGCGTCAACATTTTGAGGCAGCCTATGCCATAGCCGAAGAATTGTTAAAACAGATTAATGAATGTAATTATCCAATTACCCATCTTGTAAGTGGCGGCGCGGCTTATATGGACCATATAGCCGTAAAACTTTTTCTTAATAATAAAGTCCCCCATTTACGATTATTTCTTCCTGCTATATGGGAAAATAGTTCTTATTATGATAATCGTATAAGAAATATGGTTAAAAATCCCGGCGAATATGCCAATTATTACCATGAACGTTTTCAAAGAGTAACTGGTATTAATTCTCTTTCAGAAATACAAATTGCTAAATCCCGTGGTGCTGAATTAATTGACCGAAATAAACAAGGCAAATCTCTCGGATTTTATGCTCGAAATGCTCTCGTTGCTAAATCAGACTTCTTATTTGCATGTACATTTGGCGATGGCAGAATAGTAAAAGAGGGGGGGACCGCCGATACTGTTAGAAAATATCTTGAAAGAGTTCGAAAAGAAGGTATTTTTGACAAGTCATTTCATTACGATTTGAATAGCAAAAATATTTATGAAGGTTGTCTGGCCCCCTTCTTAAATGAAAATACTTCTAATAAGTCTCAATCTGCTGGAACTTATTCTTACTCGATGGCAAGGATTTCTCCCTAGATAGATAATGGGCAAGACTTTTTATACGCCTTTCCACGCGAATCAGCAATTCCTGCGCTCTCTCTTTGTCTGCCTCGTAGTCCTCTTCTCCCCAGTTAAAATCGGTCTCATATGTAGCAATCATAGTATCCCGGTCAAAATTAATAAATTTAATGAGTGCCTTCCTCATGGATTCGAGGGACTTCATATTTCTAGTTTTATTTGGGTCTATCATAATTAAATGTTTCTTTTTTCCAACGAGACAAATTAAATAAAAAAAATGGTATGAAAATAAAAATAACAAATAACCACTCTCCTACCCATTTTAAAAATTTAATTATGTTTTTCATTAAGACTGACTTTAACATCAGTAATAAATATTATACACTAACATACAATGAAATGTTTTAATTGTCAACTGAAAAAAAACTCAAAGATTTAAATTGACAATGTTTTGAAATATATTTACACTAGGGTATGAAAAAATGGATTGTAACGTGTGATGAATGTGGAAAGAAATCCTCGTTTTATGACCAAAAAGACCTGGAATATTCAGGGTGGTCTGTAATTGCATGGAAATTACCAAGCGGAGACCCCCGTTGTGTCTGTGACCAATGTGAATACGGTAAATCTAAAGAAAAACCAATTCAAAAAAAGAAAAGACTAAAAGTATGAAGAAAATTTTATATCTACTGCTCACAATTTTTATTTTTCTAATCGGAAGTATTTGTGCACATTCTCAAACTATCTCTATCCCGACTTCTGAACCTATTTTTTATGACCCTTTTCATAACGGATATTATACTCCCTGGACCTTTTATCAAGGCTCTCATTTATTTACAACGGGTGTCTTGCGCCTAACAGCCAATAAAAATACAGGAGCGTATGCTTATGTACGAACTAACTGGACAAATATCACCGTATCTGCCGATATTAAATTAAATGAAGATTCTTGGGCAGCAGCCATCGGTTTAAGATATAATCCAACTAATGGTTCTCATTATCAAGCAAGGATATATAATAATGGAAAATTTTCTATTGAAAAATATATCAATTGGTATAATATATGGTTTGAATTAGCAACGACAAATATTTCAATTCCAGGAACATCTACCAATAATATTCAACTAGCTATTACTAATAATATTTTAATAGCTTTTTTTAATGGTATTCAATACCTTACTTATACTGACCCCGTTTCATTAAATCCGGGAGGAATTTGTTTAAGTATATGGGGCAATACTTCTTCTAGTACTGCTGAATTTGATAATGTAACTGTATATGACCTGGGAGGCGAACCAATTTTAAAAGAGTCTCCAGAATTTATTACGGGATTAACTAATATAATAGGGATACGTAATTCCAATGCTCTTTTAAGTGTAAAAACCACAGGAACTTCTTTAACATATATTTGGCAAACTCCTAATGGAATCGTAGTAAATACAAATAATACGTATCTTATTACTAATATACAAAGAGCCGGCTCAATCGGAGTTACTATCAGTAACTCTAATGGTAAAGTAACATCTTCGGCCTATATGTCTATGGGAACTACTAATATTCTATATGAATGTTTCCCTGCTATTCCAAAAACAAATATATTATTAACTTGGTGTCCTAGTTTATCTCCGGAAGTAACAGGATATTATGTTTATTATGGTTCAAGAACTACACCAATTTCTGATTGGATGCCTGATGTTTATGATATTAATGAACCCCCATGTCCTGGAATTTTACTTCAACGAGGAACTAATTGGTATCGTAATTATACTAATCGTATAGATGCAGGCAATAATTTATCTACAGTTATAAGTAATTTAACTCCTGGACTTACTTATTATTTTTCAGTTACCGCTTATGATACGAATCTATTTGAAAGTGATTTTTTAACTGAAACTTCATATACAGTTCCTAATTTTGTTAAACCCAATCCTTCAACCAATGTAATGCTTACTATTGTAGCTATTGGTGGAGGACAAATAAAATTGCAAGGTAAAGTGTGTCCTTCTTCGTTAACTACTTTTCTTTATCAAAATGGAATTCTACAACCGTGGAATGTATTAGCATCTAATGTTTTATCTGATGTTTATGGAAATTTAGTTTATATTGATAAACCAACTAACTCAATGCGCTTTTATAGAGCATTGTTACAATAAGATATGTCAAATCATTTACCCACAGTTTCTTTATGTATGTTTATACATAATGAAATGCATATTTTACCCCATATGCTTTTTTATGAAATGCGATGGGCCGACCAAGTTTGCATTATTGATATGGCATCAACCGACGGATTAAAAGAATTTTGTGAATCGGCCCTTCGACCTCAAGATGTATATGTAAGACGAGAACGTAATACTTGCGCGTTGCTTGGATTTGCCGAAGCTAAAAACGCCGCCATTTCATTATCTACTTCTGACTTTGCATATTTTGCCGGCGCTAATTCTGTAATTGACTGGACAATAGCTCCTAATATAAAACATATATTAAAAGAAACAACGGGTCCAGTTCTTCGTATTAATACTATTAATGTTAAATATAGTGCTCCTGAATGTTATCATACTTGGGAACGAGATGTAAAAGAAAAACGTTTTATAGATACTCACGAACATAGAAACTTTATACGTAAAGGGTCCGGTATAGATATTAAAGGATATATTCATGAGGAGCCTCATTTAGGAGAAGAGAATGCCCGCAATATTGCCGAACCAGTGCCCATAGTACGATACCATTTTAATCATCCCTTTACCCGTTATGCTCGCCAACTGCGCTATTCATGGATGTTTAGACGACTTCGAAATACTCCTTCTCTTCAAAAATATACTCATAGTTGGTGGTGGACAGAATATTATGACCAAAATCGCCAACGAATTGAAGACGAAGCTAATCAATATGAAATCCTTTATGCCCACGAAATTAGACCCCTATGATTGAAGAACGCCCCATCGAATGTGACATTTGTCATTTTAAATACTTGTTTGTAATATATGACCAACAACGAAAAATTTATATTTGCCCTAAATGTTGCGATAAAATTGGACATCAACCGCCTTTCACTACCAAAGAATTTTTAAAATATAATGTCCCCCACAAATAATAAAAAAATTGAAGATGACGACGAAGGAATTTTGGATATCGCTAAGATGGCTCAAGAATTCCAAACAAAAACTTGTCCTCGTAAATATAAAGATAAATTAATCGCAAATGCTAATTCCATTAAAGCCTACATAAAATGGAAATCTCTTAAAAAAGAAGAAGCATTGAAACGACATGGTTTTAAAAAGATTTGGAATAAATATAATAAATCATGAAGATAGCAGGCGTACTTCAAACTAAAAATTATAAAGATACTTATAAAACTATAAGTACTTTGAGAGATTTAACGGATTTTGTCATAGTACTGGATGATAATTCAATCACTCCTCTTAATGTTTCTGGTATTGATGTTCTTATATCCGTAAAACATAATCAAATTTTTAATTGTTTACTTAATCGTACTATTTTACATTATTACGCATGGGCCAATCAATGTGAATGGATATTACAAATGGATGACGATTTTATTCTGTCCAAAGCCCTTCGTTCTCCCGATGTAATTAAAAATATTATTAATGAATGTATAAAATTAAAAAATGCTGACATAATATCTGTTGAATTGCGAGATTTATGGGATGGATTTGATTATTATCGCTGCGACGGAATATGGGGAAAAAAGATTTTTTCTTTTTTACAACGAGTATGGTTTGGCGACCAAAATATAACATTAAAAAATCCTCAAACCCATAGACTTCATAGTGATTGTTTTCCATCTTCTAAAATTCCCATTGTACATCACCTTGAACGAAATGGTCCTTATGCAATTTATCATACTGGATGTATAAATGAATCCTCCCGAATAAAAAGAGTAAATAATTATAAAAAATGGGATAATGAAAATGAATTTCAATCTGATTATTCTTATATGTTAGATAAAACCGGATTACAACTTAAACCCGTTTGTCCGGAAGATAAATGGCAAGGTTAAATATATGATGTCTCGTTCTAAAGGAAAACAAAGCAGAATATGGGCTTCACAAGTGGTTCATATCAAAAATCCCCCTTTAACATCGCCGGCTCAACTGGTTTTTTTAGCTAAAAAATATTTCCCCCTAGATAAAACAATTTATTCTGAATATCGAATGCATAAAATTAGAAAACGATGGATGAAAATGCAAATGAAAACTCCAGATGAAGAAGGGGGGTTAACTTGTGCCATTTGTGGTAGAAAAGGTCTTCAACCGTGGACCAATGACATAAACAGGCGTGCTGAGTTGGACCATATCGTTGAGATTTGCAATAATGGGTCTTGGAATGACCCCGCGAATTTTCAAGTTCTTTGTCACCAATGTAATGACCAAAAAAATGATATTCTTCAAAAAAAGAATTCTGTTCTATAAAAAGTTTTAATATTAAATGAAAAATCTTGACCAATTTTATACATGCCCCGCCATAGCTAAAAAATGTGTAGATGTACTTAATTCAGTAGTTGATACCAACAACTATATATTTATTGAACCTTCGGCCGGCAGCGGGTCTTTTTACAATTTAATGCCTGCGGACCGACGATATGGTATGGACCTCGAGCCCAAATGCGAGGGTATAGCGCAAATGGACTTTTTTAAATATATTTATAAAGGAACTCGTCGGGTTATTGTGCTTGGTAATCCGCCCTTTGGTAAAAATTCGTCAATGGCGATGCGATTTTTTAATCATGCAGCCTCTATGCCTGAAGTAGATTATATTGCATTTATAATTCCCAAAACATTTCGTAAAAATTCTCTCCAGAATAAATTGTCTATGAATTTTAGTATTATCCATGATATAGACCTTCCTGATAATAGTTTTCTGAAAGGCGGAGTACCCTATAAAGTACCATCTTGTTTTCAAGTATGGAAACGTAACCTTTATCCTCGCCAACCTAAAATTGTAGATTTGACTAATGATTGGTTTGAATTCGTTGCTAGGAATAACAGTCCTGACCTTGCGGTTCGCAGAGTTGGTAGAAGGGCAGGAATATGTACGGATAACATTCAATCTTGTAAATTACACTCATGGCATTTTTTAAAATTAAAGGCTGGCGTCAGTAAGAAAAAGTTTATGCAACATATTAATAAGTTGTATTCCGAAAAGAAATTTCTTATTGTGGCATCTCAATCGGCCGGAGCAAGAAGCATCAGTTTTGGGGAACTGGTCGAAATTCTTCGAAGTTTCCCCTTGACAAATGAAGGTGATGTGTTATCTTGTCGGTATGAATAAAAACGCTAATATTAAAAACCGAATTCGGGACTTTGCTAAACGTGCAAAACAGCATTATGAATCCCTGGCAAAAGGAAATGTTCATTTTACCGAGTGGAATGCAAGAAATGCTGAGCTCGAACAAGAACTCATCGAAATTGATAAGTTGGCCGGTAAAGGGCTGGCCGTTGGTCGATGCCTCGCATTTGGAGTAGCCGATGGGACGGCAACCTATATTATTACCAAAATCAAAAAAAATATTGTCGAGGTAGAGTGGATTCCCCTTGGTGATGCCTATCGTTCTCCGGCCGTGGGACTCGATTCTACAAAAACTAAATATATTGTACTTCGCTCTTTGGCCGAGACCTATACCAAATTCTCTTCTTTAACTAGTGGTCTTATTTAAAAATAAAAGTGTTATTTTTTGGATATGAATAAAAATACTATTACTAAAAATCGAATTCTGGACTTTGTTCGAAATTTCCCATTTAACCTTGTTAAAAAAATAATGAAAACCCTTATATTCCTAATCGTTTCTATTTTAATGGCTCCATTTATACAAGCCGAAATACCCAATAATTATATTGAAGATTGCCATCCCGACATTCGTATTTGTGGCGGGGTAATAACTGTTGTTACGGTGGCTACGAACACCGGCACCGGGCATACCGTGGTGCTCCCCGTAAAAATAAAAATGTTGCCCGATGTAGAGAATAATCCGTTCTGGCATTGGCCGCTCTATTTTGGGTCTAATGTTACAATTTTGCCGCCCCAAAACGTAAAAGTAATTTCATTATATCCATTTGAATATACAATCGATAATAAGCGAAGTCATTATAGCCACGATTATCCTATTTATATTCAATCTACGACTAACGGATATCAATGGAAAAATGAATTTTACTTTACATTAAGAGGCATTTCATCTAAAATTAAACCAGTAGGAGCGTGTCAAGCTAGTTTAGAACAAGAAAATTCAGGATTTATAGAAGCAGCATTATATGATGGTTCTAATACTAATGGATTTAATATAATTGGTGGCACCGCGCCAAGTTTTACTAATAGTATTATGGAACGATTCGGAATGGGGTCTTGCCATGCTGAAAATGATAATTCCGAAAGTCGTGAATCTGTATGTTTTATATTTTTTAATCTGCCTCCCAAAAAATATGCCTTTCCAGATTTAATCTGTCAACCCGGAACTAATTACTTTGACCATTTGTGGTTTGCGGGATTTGATACCAATGGTTATATGTTACGGTGTGGATTTCCGCTAGATTATGAACATGGGTTTGTATTAAGTGATGCAAATGAAGATTATCCGCAGAATTGGCCATTTACAAATGCTCCATGTCCACCCTATGATGTAACCAAAACTTATCGAGTATTTTGCGGCGGAGCCTCCGAAAAAATATTTCAACTTCGTCGAGAAGGAAATAATATTCGTTTAATTAGTTGGGTTGAAAATTGTAAATGGTATGCCATTTATGCTGGCAATAATATAGCTAATATGAATAGTTGGAAACCCCTAACATGCTGGAATATAAGTAAGGGAGAAATACAAGAAACAGTGGATTATCGAATTTTTTCGCCTCGTTTTTATCAACTGCGGATACTAGACGAATAAATTTTATATAATTTATTCAGATTAAGGTATGAAAAATGAGCAATTCGTAAATAAAATTATATGCACGGATGCTCTGAAATTTCTTCCTCAAATTGACAACGAAACGATTGATGTTGTCCTCACTGACCCACCGTACTTTCTGGATAAATTAGATAATAACTGGAATGAAGAAAATGTATCTAATCAAAATAATCAATACATAATAAAATCTTTGCCGGCCCGCATGAAATTTGATAAAGAACAAGGCAAAAGATTTTATACTTGGTATTTAGATATTTCAAACGAAATTTTTAGAGTTTTAAAACCCGGAGGATTTTTCTTTTCATTTTCCAGTCCTCGTCTTTATCATCGTATGGCCTCCGCCGTAGATGATGCGGGATTTGAAATCAGAGATACCTTTATATGGCTTTACACACAAAATCAAGTCAAAGCCATGAGTGTCAATCATTTCATTGAAAAAATGAATATAGATAAAGAGGCCAAAGAACAAATTCAAACCGCACTGAATGGTTGGAAAACTCCACAGATAAAATCATGTTTTGAACCTATTGTAATGGCTCAAAAGCCAGTTGACCAAACTTATTTAAATAATATATTGAAACATGAAATAGGTTTATTTAATACAAATGTACGGATAGGTGATAATATGTATCCGGCTAATGTATTTACCATAGATAATATTAATGAATTAATAGATAAAGTTTTTCTATTACCAAAGCCAACTAAAAAAGAAAAGGGAGAATATAATATTCATAAAACTGTAAAGCCATTAGCTATTTGTGAATATCTAATTAAACTTTCTGTTTTTTCAAAAAATGCAATTGTGCTTGACCCGTTTGTCGGAAGTGGAACAACAGCGGTGGCCGCAAAAAAACTCGGGATAAATTACATTGGCATTGACGCAAATGAAAAATATGTAAAAATTTCTGAAAAAAGAATAAGAGAATTAGAAGAAAAATTGTGACAAATTAAAAAATTCGGGTTGACATCTTGTATGTAATCGGTTATCGTTGATACAAGATTTTGTGAAAATTAATATCGATAAAATTGATACGGCGATGTTTATGGTCCATCCTCATGTAATAGATGGACAAACGCTGTTCCTGGTACAACCCGTTCCTTTCAAATCGCTATGGACGCAAGATAATAAACATTTGCGTTCTTCGGTATGGGATTCGAATGGAAATCTTGTGTCGGCCGGGTTTCCTAAGTTTACTAACTGGGGAGAAAACCCAGAACACTTTCCTGTACCTACTTCACTCAACAATACTCATATTGTAGAAAAAATAGATGGGTCTTTGTTTATTGTATCCCGGTGGAATGGGCGTTTTATCTATCGTACCCGGGGCACTGTTAATGCTGCTAAACTAGATAATGGTCATGAAGTCGAAATTTTTAAACAAAAATATCAATCGGCTTTAGATAAGATATTCGAAGATTCTTCTCCGCATTCATTGTTATTTGAATGGGTATCCCCAGAACAACGCATTATTTTGGATTATGGAGACCAACCCGAATGGTACTTAATCGGGTGTGTTTATCACGAGGATTATTCTCTCATGGAACAATTTCGTTTAGATGAGTTAGCCCATCAATACGAATTTAAGCGTCCTCCTTCCTATATTTTCCCCTCAATAAAAGATTTGATGGGAAACGTGGAACAATGGAAAAATAAAGAAGGTGTAGTTATTTATTCTAATAATGGTCAAATGCCACATAAAGTAAAAGCATTTGAATATTTAACTAAACATCGCTTTAAGTCTGAGGCTACGCTTGAAAATACCTTAGAATTGTATCTTAAATCAAATAAACCTTCATATCAAGAATTTAAACAGCAACTTATTGAAGCATTTGATTATGAGTGCTTTGAAATGGTACGCGGATTTGCATCAGATATTTGTGACGGGGCTAAAGAAGTACAACATATTGTAGAAAATATGGAAGCCTTTGTGAAAACAGAATTGTCTCGCTATCCTACTCGTAAATTGCAAGCCGCCGTGACGTTTCAATCGTATGGTAAAACTAATCGCTCCTCTTTTGTATTTAAAATACTAGATGGAAAATCTTTAACCATTGATGATTATCGCAAACTTTTCTGGCAAGTATTAAAAAAGTAATATAAATAATACTTTTATGAAAAACACCAATTCCTTAACTACATATGATTTAGATGGAATCTTTGATAATTGTCCTAAACATACTCTTAATGTCAATTCTAAACCCAAGAAATGGAAACAAATAAACGCAGGTCAACATGAAATTTATCTCGGTGATAATATGTTTATTGTAGTTCGTCTTAAAACAAGGCCGGATTCAAATGAAGTTATGTTCCAAGAAAAAATTAAAACCGAAAAAACAATTGTTAAATATCTCCAAAGCGAAGGATTTATTGGCGAACAATATGTCTATGTCGAAGTATTTAAATTTTAACATAATTTCAAGGTTGACAAATCAAAAAAACATGATATATTATAATAATGAAAAAATCCGAAAAATGGTTGAAAATATTAAAGAATTTTGTGATTGTCCTTACTTGGATACTTATTATTTTAGGTTGCATTTGTGCCTACTACAACCATCATAATAAATCTCAAAAACTCAATTTTAATAAAAATCAAGAAATAGTCCATAAAAATATTACTTTAAAATATTAAATAATATTTTATGAAAACTCCTGTTTCTTTAACTCCAGAAGATTTAAACTCAACAGTTGATGAGTTTCCTCTGGAATCATTAGGAATTAAATCTAAACCTAAAGAATGGAAACGATATGTTTATATTAGCATACAGCAACATAACCCATAAAATATATGAAAAAACCCAATTCTTTAACTATACATGATTTAAATAACGCAATTGCTAATTTGCCCACTATAACTAATAATATTAAATCTAAACCTAAAGAATGGAAACGGGTAGATGTAGGTCAAACCGAAGTCTATCTTGGAGATAATTTGTTTGTCGTAGCCTTAGTGGAAAACCTTCCCGCTTCATATGAAGAAATGTCTCAAAATCAAGTCAATACTGAAATCGTTGTAACTAAATATCTTAAAAGTGAAGGTTTTATTGGTGAAAAATATGCCTATGTAGGTATGCAAAAATTGAATTTAAAAAATCTTCCCGATAATTTTAATTTTGAAGAAGGTTTCTTTCCCGAAGAATAAAAATATGGATTTAAAAATAAATTTATTGCTGTTTGCTTAAAAAATGATGTCTCCCGAAGAAAAAAATATACTTGGTCAAATTCTTAAAAAATTAGGTTGGAATTGTACCGTAGAAGAACTGGAATTTGCCTATAAACGCGCTTTTCGTACCTTTGATGAATGGAAATGCCAAAACTTAGAACAACAAAATAACTTACCCCTAGAAATTAAAGAAATGAAAACGGTAGCTCGATATTATCTCTTGACTGCCTTGACTGGTTTGTGTTCTCCGGCTGACTCCATGTCCTTCCTCGGAAATGCTGTCGAAGCAGCCTATAATCTCGGAAAATCTAATAAATCTCTTTCCCCCTCAAAAGAATAAACTTTTTTTGTAACCTATGAGAATATTTATACTCATATGCAACAACGTATTGTAGTTTCTAATGGAAAACGATTCCGCGTCAATTGCCCCACCGAAGATGGCGTTGGCGCTGGTTTTGCAGCGGGCCAACTCGTAATGAAATCTTTTGACGATAATAAATGGTATATCGTCACCGCCAGCGGCTCAGCCGGAGACGTGGATATCCATGTAAATCAATCCCCCCTACCTTTTACTTATGGTCCCGTCTATTCCCAAGGACAACTGACCGCCTCCATCGTCGATAACCAATCCTTTTTTGAACAAAACTTTCCATATCAAATCGTTGCTTCCGACGACGGCAACGCCTACGCCGTGTACCTCACCGGAACCCCCCCAACAGTAACCTTCACCATAAGCCAATCCATATACGGAAAAGCATATATTACTAATAGCTTAAACGCTCACTTTGATATAGCTAAACCCCACCTATTCCTACAAAATATTACCGACGGAAATTACTATATCGCAAACCTATCTACCAGCGGCGGAACTACTTCTATATCCGTATCCCAAACCATGATAAGCCAAAGTTGGGTACACCCCATCTATTAAATTCTTCCCCCTACCTATTATCATAAAAATCCCTCAAAATTGCAACTTCTTCTCTTGATAACCCAAAAGGTATCAACTCTCCCCCAGTATTAATAGGCGCATTATTCGATTCCCTACTACTCCGTATATCCCCCACCGGCATTTCCTTTATCTTACTCTTAGCCTGTTCCACTAACAATTTCTCATGCTCAACACGCTCCTCCTCCCTCTTCTCAGCCTCCAATGCCTCCTTCTCTGCCTTGCGGTCCTCCCGCGCCTCCAAAAGAAGTTCTATTATCTTATCCAATTTTTTTAATAAATCTCTCATATCATGTACATAGTAAATTATTGTTGACAAATTCTCAAAAGTATGCTACATTTTCCCATAAAATGAAAATAACTAACTCTATAATAAAGAGAAAATTACAAAGTATGCAACCTTGCTCATTAGCCTATAAAATTGTAAGGCTGCATTCCGATGGAAATATGTTTAGTTGTAATATAGGCTCCAATAACCCCATGTCTTTAGTCGGCATCCCCCGCTCGAAAACCGTACAATATGCAATCGGATACCAAACCTTCCCCCAACCCCACTTGCCATACCTATTCATAATACAAAATAAACAAAAGGCTAAAATTGCCCTCAAATTCTATTCCATCCTCCACCCAGTTGCCCTGCTCGAAGGATGGGCCTCTAATATAAAACCCGTTTCTGAAAATATTAAAGAATATTCTTTACTCAATTCTTATAATATCTATTTTCCAACCCAATTTCCTACCGCAATTTGCGACTGGTTTCTACCCACTAAAATTCTCGGCACCCTGAAAAGTAAAAAAATTCAAATAGAAGATAAATATGAAATTTAATCTGTATATTGAAAATGACCAAAAACAAAAAGTCTGGAAACAATTAGAAGGCCATCCCCTCTTTAAAGAAATGGAATCTCAACGCATCCAAATTTGCGAAGACGCCGATATCGACCCCTCCGCCAAAATAGGATATGGCACAACCATTTCATCAAAATTACCCATCGAATCTAATGCCAAAATCGGAGAATTCGTAAAAATTGACCCCGACGTCAAAATCGGACCCAACTGTGAAATTGATAGCGGAGTCCACGTACACCATAATGCTAACATTAAACCCAATTGTAAAATACGATGTAATACAACCATAGAATCCGATGTCTTTATTAGCTCAGGCACCATCATCGGCTCAGAATGCTATATCGGAGCAGGTACAGTCATCGGCCCCAACTCCACCATTCATAATAATATCATCATCCCCGCCAAAGCCTTCATGCCCATAAAAGTCGAATTAACCCATAACTATGATTGTATCGTCATTAACCCCATATTTCATGACGAAATAGAAATGGGATTCGGATTAACTATGTACCGCTCTAACGGAAAAATCTACCTTACTATGCCCCTCACCCAAGGCGAAGTATGGTCTATTCAAGATGCCCGCAAATACCTAGCCGACTTCCACAACCTATTGTCAGTAATCAATTTCGCAGAATCTCAAATATCTCACACGAATAATAACGAATAATTATACCTTTTTCTTATGCAATTATCTAAAAAACAACTTAATATATACATTGATATTATCCTCACGGCATTCGTTATAAGTTTTATTATCTCGGTCATCACTTGTAGAATCATAGTACTTAATGCCAAAAATGATTCCCAATTTCAATTTGAACTTCAAAAATAAGAACTCCTATCTAACTTTAAACATAAACTTTAATAAATAAAATATTTATATCATGGACTTAACTATTGGTTATTTCGGAATCCCAGGGGGTAAATCGGCCGGTCTTACTCATATCACTGCTAAGACCCCCTCCGGCGACATTAAACCCATCTGCGGAACCCCTATCCACCCCAACAGTGAGTATCAATGGTGTTGCCCCAACTGGTACTCCATTAACCCAGAATGTAAACGGTGTCAAAAATATAAAATTACTCTCGATAAATTATGGAACGTTATCACCCATAATATTAAATTAAAACCAAAACCAAAATATTCTAATACTATACCTATATTATAAACTTATCTACTGGCTTCTTTAAAAATCCTCATCAACCCCGTGGCATTAACCATATCATAACCACTTCCTCCTCAGGTAAAATTAAACCTATCTGCGGAACCCCTATCCCCTATAATATCATATATCAATGCTGCAGTTCCAACTGGAATATAAACCCATCCTCAATAGATTGCGGAACATTGTCAACAATAATGGCGAATTAAAACCTTTTGAACCAACTTAATAATATAAATAATACTATTAATAAGTAACCTTCTATTCTATACCCCCCTCTCTATAAAGGAAGGCGAATCCCCCTCCCCCAGCGGGGGAATTTATTTCGCCTCCCACCCCCACCCCCCCCACTCCTACTTCTATACCCCCCCTCTTTATATTACATCCCTACCCCCCCCCCCCCCCCCCCT
>Ga0116148_1000044_pt1 | contig 137215 bp, 136 predicted proteins | sample AD_UKC055_MetaG_FD_89786 | JGI IMG/M metagenome (GOLD analysis project Ga0116148, IMG submission 89786) | Active sludge microbial communities of municipal wastewater-treating anaerobic digesters from USA - AD_UKC055_MetaG | ecosystem: Engineered > Bioreactor > Anaerobic > Digestate | place...
ATCGCCTTCCTCTGAAACGGGGTCAGGCGCGTGTTCTTGTGAATAACCATCGGGGTCTCCTTCTGAGGTCTGTCACCTCGTCTGATTACCCCGAAAATGTAAACAACGCTAGCTTAACTCACAGATTAATAAATATAAAGTGTATGTGCCGAAGGCTTGGGGCATCGGGAATATAAATCAGGACTGGATAAAGCCTTTTATTGGAGGTCCAAATTCCTGCTGTACTGAGACATACTTGGTTATAGGACCTTTTGACAATAAACAAGAGACGGAAAATGTTATTAGTTACACTCAAACGAAATTTTTTCATTTTATGTTATCCCTATGCAAAATTACACAAAATACAATGAAAAAAGCATATTCCTTCGTCCCCATGCAAGACTTTTCCAAACCCTGGACGGATGAGGAGCTTTATCAAAAATACGGCTTGACCGAAGATGAAATCGCCTTTATTGAAAAAATGGTGCGCCCGATGCCCGAAGGAGACACCGGCGATGAGTAACGGCTTCTTCCCCCCGCGCCCGACGGCGGCGCCCACAATCTACGCCTACGAGGACACCCACCCGCAATACGCGGGCTTGCTCAAAATCGGCTACACCACCAAAGACGTGCGTGAGAGAGTGGCGCAGCAATACCCCACCGCCCGCCCCGGCGAGCCGCCCTATCGCATCGTGCTGGAAGAATCGGCGATGCGCAACGATGGAACGGCCTTCACCGATCACGACGTGCACCGCTGGCTGCGGGAGCGCGGCATTCCGAACCCTGAGGGTGAGTGGTTTCGCTGCGCCGTTGAGCACGTCAGGGCCGCCATTCTCGCCATCCAGCGCGGCGAGTTGAACGAGGAGCAGCGCGTGCTCACCTTTGGGATGCGCCCTGAACAACAACAGGCTGTAGAGCGCACCGCAGCGTATTTCCGCCACTATCGAAAACAAGAGGATGGCAAGCCAGCCCACTTTCTCTGGAACGCCAAAATGCGCTTTGGCAAGACCTTCGCCGCCTACCAACTGGCAAAGAAAAGGGGCTGGAAGAAAATCCTCATCCTCACCTTCAAGCCCGCCGTGCAAAGCGCCTGGGAAAGCGACCTGAAAAGCCATGTGGATTTTGCCGGCTGGCAGTTCATCCAACCGGGCGGGTTGACATTTGAGAATGCCGATAAACGCAAGCCCATCGTCTGCTTCGGCTCGTTTCAGGATTATCTGGGTAAAAACCCCAGCACCGGCGGCATCAAAACCAAAAACGAATGGGTGCATGCCACCCACTGGGACTGCGTGATTCTGGACGAGTACCACTACGGCGCATGGCGCGAAAAAGCCAAAGACCTGTTTGAGGGCGAAGAGGCGGAAGAGATCCGCTTCGCGCAAGGCGAAGCCGTTGAGTTCCTCAAAGATACCAGTGAAGAACTGGAAGACTTCCTGCCCATCACCAGCGACCATTATCTTTATCTCTCCGGCACGCCTTTCCGCGCCATCGCTTCAGGCGAGTTCATCGAAGAGCAGATTTTTAACTGGACCTACTCCGACGAACAGCGCGCCAAAGAAAACTGGCAGGGACCCGAAGACAACCCGTATGCCATGCTGCCGCGCATGGTGCTGATGACCTATCAACTGCCGGATGAAATCCGCGAGATTGCCCTGCAGGGCGAGTTTAACGAATTCGACTTGAACACCTTCTTTTCCGCCAGCGGTCACGGTCCCTTTGCCCGCTTCAAGTACGAAGAGGAAGTGCAAAAGTGGTTGGACTTGATCCGTGGAGCTTTCTTGCCTGCCGCGGTGGATAATCTCAGACTGGGCAAGGAACGCCGCCCGCCGTTGCCGTTTTCGGATGTGCGTTTGCTGGGCGTGCTTTCGCATACCCTGTGGTTTCTGCCCAGCGTGGCAGCCTGCCATGCCATGGCAAACCTGTTAGCCGAACGGCAGAACCGCTTCTATCACGATTACAAAGTGATTGTCGCCGCAGGGAAAGAAGCGGGCATCGGCGCGGATGCCCTTCATCCCGTCCGGCGGGCAATGGACGACCCGCTCCAGACCAAGACCATCACCCTCACCTGCGGCAAACTGACCACCGGCGTCACCGTCAAGCCGTGGACGGGCATCTTCATGCTGCGCAACTCGTCCAGCCCAGAAACGTACTTCCAGGCCGCCTTCCGCGTGCAATCCCCGTGGACGGTGAGCAACCCCGATGGACAACACCCCAACGCCGAAGTCATCCTCAAGCATGAATGTTATGTGTTCGATTTTGCGCCCGACCGCGCCCTGCGCCAGATTGCGGAGTATGCCAGCCGGCTCAATGTAGATGAAACCACCAGCCCGGAAGAGAAAGTTGCCGAGTTCATTCGTTTTCTCCCCGTGCTGGCATACGACGGCAGTTCCATGAAACAGATTGACGCGGCAGGTGTTCTCGATATGGCGATGAGCGGCACGACGGCTACCCTGCTGGCGCGTCGCTGGGAGAGCGCCCTGCTGGTTAATGTAGACAACGACACGCTGGCGCGCCTGCTGGCGAACGAGCGCGCAATGCACTCGCTGATGAGCATCGAAGGCTTCCGCAATCTCAATCAAGACATCGAGACCATTATCAACCGCTCGGAAGCGGTCAAAAAAGCCAAGCGCGAAGCCAACGATAGGGAAATCTCCAAAGAGGAGAAGCGCCAGCTGACGGAAGCGGAGAAGGAATACAAGAGCAAGCGAAAGATGATTCAGGAGAAGCTCATCAAGTTCGCCACGCGTATCCCCATCTTCATGTATCTCACCGACTATCGGGAGCATACATTGCGGGATGTCATCACCAAACTGGAACCGGGGCTTTTTAAGCGTGTCACCGGCTTGGACGTGAAGGACTTTGAACTGCTGGTCAGCCTGGGCGTTTTCAATAGCGCTCTGATGAATGATGCAGTCTATAAGTTCAAGCGCTATGAAGATTCGAGCCTTGTGTACACCGGAATCAGCAAACATACCGAAGCGTACATTGGCTTGTACGATACCGTCTTGAGCCACCAGGAGTATGAGGCGACTTTCGTCAATGAGGCGGTAGAAGCCTATGGCGGGCATACCGAAAACGGCTGAGCAATTGTTGCACTGTTTTCTCTAGCTACCAATCATCAAGAACCTTGGCAGGCAACCGCTCAAGACGATTCGGCTCAAGAAGGAGATCAACGGTGTCAAAACCGAGTTCGGCGACACCTTCCGCAAGCTCGGCCCCATCCCCACGATCAAACCTCCGGACCCTAAACACGAGGAAGCCACGGCCTACTTGCAGAAGAACCAGGTGGTGCTCAACTGGTACCCGAAGATTCAGGCGATGAAGTCCGTCGGCATTTCGGGGGGGACGACAACAGAAAACCGAACCAGGCCCGGCTGACCGCACGCCACGTCGCGTTCCTGGACCTCGACCGGCTCTACTTCGATCTGGAGAGCTTCAAGGCGGAGCGCGGCTGGCACAACCTGAATATCACGCGGTCAGGCATCGCCGATCTGCTCATGGACACAACGTGGTACCGGCTGTTGATCCCGGAATCGGAGCTGGCTTTCAACTCCTTCGAGAAGGTGCGCGTCTGGCAGGAAGTCGCGCAGGCCCTGCTGCGCAAGTATGTGGAGCGCTACTACAGCTTCCGCAAGCGCGAGTGGGAGTTGCCTCACCTGGAGTACCGGGACTCCGCCGAAGACGATCCCAACTTCCCGTGCGTTGTGCAAGAGACCGGTCCCGAATACAGCTACCGGATCCTGATCGAGGAGTCGCAACAAGAGATCGTCGAGAAACTGAACGAGATCAAGGCTGCGATCGAGGCCGGGGACCTGAAACCCTGGGAGTTCCGCGGCATCAAGGCGATCTGGTTCGGGCGGCACCTCTACCAGCCCCTGCTCTTCCTCGATGGCGGCGTGGTCGAAATCTCGCCCGCACCCCTCAACAAGGGCGAGCGCCGCTTCGTGGAGGACTTGAAGGCCTTCTACGACGCCAATTCCGCCTTCTTCGCGGAGCGCGGGCTGTATCTGCTGCGCAACCTGAGCAAGGGCCGCGGTGTCGGGTTCTTCGAGGCGGGCAATATCCACCCGGACTTCATCGTGTGGCAGCTCACAAACAACCGCCAGCAGGTGGCCTTCGTGGATCCCAAGGGCATCCGGAACTTCGGGCTGCATGACCCGAAGATCAGTTTCTACGTGACTGTCAAGGAAATCGAGCAGCGACTGGGGAATCCTAACATCGTGCTCGATTCGTTCATCGTCTCAAACACACCGTCGTACGTCATGCAAAATCAATGGGGCATCGATAAGAAAGCGATGACCAAACGGCACATCGTGTTCCAAGACGAAGACAAAGACACGTATGTGCGGACAATCCTAGGCCTCGCCTAACGTCTCTGGCAGACAGCCATCGGTGCAGGCCGAATCAGGCGCAAAGACTAATCGGCACGCACATATGAAGCCATTTCATGCAGACTCCCGCTGCCAAGCGAACTGGCGCGCGCGCTTACATTCAGCCTTTCGTGCTGGTCTGACAGGCCGTGTACAGCGGTCGCGACGCACCCAGATGCAGGGGTGGAACGATGATCCAAGACCTTGAAAAGGTCGAATACCGCCAGGGCATGCTTGAAACGGGCATGACGCCCGAAGACCTGCCTGTCATAGTTTGGCGGGGGTCCAAAATTCCTGCGGATGTGCGCGCAGCGATCAACACGAAGGACCTGCTTAACCTCGGCGGCGTTTACGGCGACAAGATGGCCGGCGATCCGGTGGAATACGACAATCTCAAGCTGATCCTGACCGATGACACCTGAGATCACGGTTTTTAACCGCGGGATCGCTCCCTTTATGTCTGACGATGAACGAAACCGGCGTATACACCGGGTCCTGTGCATACTTGATGGATCGGTGAAAGACTGATGGCCGGATCAATGGTAAGCGCGGAGAGGGTTATGTGGTCCAGCCGTGTCTCGGCCGTCCGGCCCTGCATCCGGCTTACGAGATCTTTCGATGAGCGATCCCACAGCTACCTTGGGTATATGCTACGGATCAAAGGGATCCTCGGAGGCGAGGCAAGACAGTTCCTGGTCGCGGTAGGCGAAACTGCGCTCTACAAAACGAGCGGGCTCAAGGTTGTCATTGATGCCGAGGGTGAAACTCCCATCGGACCACGCCGTTGGACGCGTCAAAAAACAGCACCGGTTTGAACCCTTCTGTTACGGCCCGAAAAGCTGCGTCTCTTACCGTCCCATGCCCGCGCTCAAAGTCCCCGGGCGCAAAGGCATGTCTTACACCGAGGAGGTTTGGGTTGACGAAGACGCCACTGCCCACCGGGGCCCGGATGATTGAAGATTGAGGACCTTGCGATAAACTCACGATTCGACTTGAGACACATCTGTTTGGTAGGGCAAAGAAGGCAATGGGATTGTCCGGGATTCCGGCCCGCCGGGTTGCACCTGCTCTTTGAGAACTCATTGAATCCCAACGGTTTTCGGTTAACAGCCGGAGAACCAAGAATCATCATGAAGAGGGTTGCACACGGGGAGCCATTTCGACGCGAGATGGGGCATCCGCAGATGCGGTTGCCCCTTTCTCTTGCTCATGGCCTCCGGCCCGGGAGCGGGATCGCGGCGAAAGGGCTCCGAGCAAGTCCCGCAAGGGACGCATCGAAGGACCAGGAATGCCGGGTGTCGAAACAGCGTGGTTTTATGTTCTCAGGCTTCAATCGGATGCTTTTGATCTGGGAGCGACCATGAATCTGTCGGCTCGGCATAAAGAGCGCGTTTCGGGGAAAGCCCGGAGAATTCGAACATATCGCGTTTGCACTCAGCCAAAGCCATCGACAGGGAATGTTCGAACACAAGACCTGAACCTATCCTTCGGCAATACAACAGGAGCTTTCTGTAATGGACATCCCCCGGATCTTCAATATCACCAAAAGCGCTCACCGCATCCACAACCCGATCACACCCGAGAAGCTCGCCGCTCTCGGCGCGGCGCTGCGCCTGGAACCGGGGACCCGGGTGCTCGACCTCGGCAGCGGCTCGGGGGAGATGCTGTGCACCTGGGCACGCGATTACGGCGTCATCGGCACCGGCATCGACATGAGCCGGTTGTTCACCGAGCAGGCGAAACGCCGCGCTGAAGAACTCGGCGTAGCCGATCGAGTCGAGTTCTTCCATGGCGATGCCGCCGGCTATGTAGCCGACGAAAAGGCCGATGTGGCGGCCTGTTTAGGCGCCACGTGGATCGGCGGGGGAGTCGCCGGCACCATCGAGCTTCTGGCGCAAAGCCTGCGCGCCGGGGGGATCATCCTGATCGGCGAGCCCTACTGGCGGAAGCTGCCCCCGACGGAAGATGTTGCCAGGGGGTGTCTTGCCGGCTCGATCTCCGACTTTCTCATGCTTCCGGAACTTCTCGCGTCTTTCGGCCGCCTCGGCTACGACGTCGTTGAAATGGTTCTGGCTGACCAAGACAGCTGGGACAGATACGAGGCGGCCAAGTGGCTCACCATGCGCCGTTGGCTTGAAGCCAATCCCGACGACGAGTTGGCCGAAGAGGTTCGAGCCCGTCTGACCTCGGAGCCCGTGCGCTACGCCACTTTCACGCGTGAGTACCTGGGCTGGGGCGTGTTCGCGCTGATGCCCCGGTGACGCTTCGCGGCATCCGGCGGAGATGAAGAGATGCGATTCAACTTTTTTGTCAGGCCGTTCTCTCCCTGCTTGATGATGCAACCATCATGGTTCGATGCAGGTTTTGCTGAAACGCTGAGGCATTTGCTTTTACAGGGAAACCAATCGACATGCCTTGTTTTTTTGTCTTTCTGCGCCAGAGGGCATTTTCTTGATGAAGCATTTGCTCTCCCTTCGGGGGAGAGCCAAAGAGGGACGCCTCGAAAAATCCAATGTATTCGGACACGTGAAATTATTTCCCCGTAGGCATGATCCATGCTCTGGCGAAAGGTCCAAATCGCGAGGAAAGGAGGCGAGCCGCGATCATGAAGGCCAGAGCGATGCGCAAGCCGAACTTTCGGCCGGAAGGGGGTGGAGCCGAACAGGTCTCCGTAAACAAACGGGATATCGCCAAGCTGCTCGCAAAGGAAGAGGAGGTCAGGAGACATCTCGAGGACATCAAGACCGCCACGGCGGCCCTCGAGAGGATCCTGGCCACCAAGAAGGGAAAAAGCACATACGAAATCAGGTACGTCGCCGATATCGACGACTACACGATGTAGTGGTCGTCCGCCCCCCGGGGAGGGACGGGTTACATGAGGGGGTTTCCGGCGGCCGGGGCCATGGCGCACCGGCAGCGGTTGGATCCCTGCGGCTCGGGAAAAAAGAGAAAAGCACGCAATGGGGGCTTCTGACGGAAGCCCCCGCTTTTTTTTCGTTCCGGCCGCTTCCGAGGCCGGAATCCCTCAATCGCTCGTCGGGCAGGGTTTGAATTCGACAGGGGCCTCGTTTTTTTCGAGACACCGGCAGAGGCGATTCAGATTCTGTTGATTTCGCGTATTGATGATGAGATCGTAGTCGAAGAATTTCCTGTCGCCGGTGACGGCGCAGCACAGGTTCGATACCTTGAACCCGTTTTCCTTCATGAGGGCCTTGATCTCCTCGAAACGGTAGAGGGTCAGCGTGCTCAGGGTCAATACCGTGACCGCCACCAGGGCACTGTAAAAGCCGACGCCGGCCGGGATTCCGATCGCCGCGGTGATCCAGATCGACGCCGCCGTGGTCAGTCCGCGGATCGAGGCCCCCTCTTTCATGATCACCCCGGCGCCGAGGAACCCGATCCCCGTCATGATGCCCTGCGCCATGCGGGTCGGGTCGACCCGCACCGTCTCGATCATGGCCTCGGTGAACCAGTCCCGCTGATAGATGGTCACGAGCATCAGCAGGCTCGATGCCATGCAGACCAGCGTGTGGGTTCGAAAACCCGCCGGCCGCCCGTAGTAGCTCCGCTCCAGCCCGATCAGCCCGCCCGCCACCATGGCCACAACGAGATGGATGAAGATGTCCGTTGTTTCCTTGCTCATGGGTGACCTCCGCTTCCCTGATATGCCTCGTTGCAAAGTTCCGGTGCACTTTAACACGATTGCGCTGCAAGAAAAATTCCCTTTGCATTATTTGCTTGATCTTTTCCTGCAAGTGCCATTAATTGAGCACTCGGGTCCGTTCGCAGCGGCGAGGTGGGCCGGGCGGCGGACAAGGATCAACACTCTGGAGGGGGCCATGAAGCTGGAGATCCCGTACGGGGACACCATCGAGTCGATCGAGCTGGCGGACGGCAATATCGAGCAGGTCATCATCCCCAATACCGTTCAGACGGCCGACGAGGCTAAGACCCTCAAGTCCGCCATCTCCAACCCGCTCGAATCGCCGGGGCTCGAAGAGTTCCTGGAGGGCCGCAAGAACATCCTGATTCTCGTCAACGATGCGACGCGGCCCACCCCGACGGGCGCCGTCATGGGGATCCTGCACCCCCTGCTCCGGGACAAGAACTTCAAGATCCTGATTGCCACGGGAAGCCACCGGGCGCCGACCGATGAGGAGTACGACTTCATCTTCGGGAAGCTCTACGGGGAGGTCAAGGATCGCGTCCACGTCCACGATGCCAAAAAGAGCCCCTGCTACTCCCTCGGCAAGACCCTGCACGGCAACGACCTGATGCTGAACACCCTTGTCCGGGAGGCCGACGCCATCATTCCCATCGGGAGCATCGAGCCCCACTACTTCGCCGGGTACACGGGCGGACGCAAGTGCTTCATGCCCGGCGTGGCGAGCTACGACTGCATCACGGCCAACCACAAGCTCGCCATCTCGCCTGCCGCCCAGGCGATGGTCCTGAAGGGCAACCCCGTCGCGGAGGAGCTCGACGACGCCGAGCACATTCTCGCCCGGCTGAACGTTTTCGCGATCATGACCGTTCTCGACGGAGAGCACCGCATCTATGCCGCCGCCGCCGGGGGCCTGAAGGCGTCCTTCTACTCGCTGCTTCCCCGGGCCGACGAGGTCTTCGTCGTCCCCATCAAGAGGCAGGCTGACATCGTCGTCACCATTGCCCTGGAGCCCAACGACATCGACCTCTACCAGTCCCAGAAAGCCTTGGACAACGGCAAGACGGCCCTGAAGGACGGCGGGGTCATCATTCTCGTCTCCGCCTGCCGCAGCGGGGTCGGCTCCCAGGCCTTCCTGGACCTTCTCAGCTCCGAGCCGACCTGCAAGGCCGTCATCGACAAGCTGGACCGGGAGTACAAGCTCGGCTACCACAAGGCCGGCAAGATGGCCGAAATCGGCGTGAAGGCCCAGATGTGGGCCGTCACCCCGCTGGACAAGAACCTGATCCGCAAGGCCCATATGCGCCCCTTCGAAAGCGTCTCGGAGGCGCTGAAGGCGGCGCTCGAGGAGAAAGGCCCGGCCGCCACGGTCACCTTCATCATGGACGGCGGCATGACCATCCCCAGGCTCATGCCCTCGTAGGGCCGGGCGACTTTCGTTGACAGAAAAGACCGGTTCCCCTATAGTCAAACCCCGTTCGACCCGCTCATCTGCGGGCAGGGATCGACCGCAAAGAAACCGACGGGAGGCACCTCCATGATGACCGACGATCTCAAGAAGAAAATCCGCGACGTCGTGGGCGCGGAAAACGCGCTCGACGCCGACCTGGACCGCTTCGGCTATTCCTATGACGCATCCTTTGTCCCGCTGTTCCCGGCGAACAAGCCCGAGCTCGTCGTGCGGCCCGCGACCACCGAGGAGGTCTCGAGGATCATGGCCATTGCCGGCGAGCACGGCATCCCCGTCACGCCCCGCGGCGCGGCGTCGGGGCGCACCGGCGGGAGCATCCCCCTGAAGGGCGGTATCTCCATGTCGCTGGAACGCATGACGAAGATCCTCGAGCTCGACGTCAACAACATGATGGTCTGGACCGAGGCGGGTGTGCGGACGATCGATCTCTACAATGCCTGTGCCGCCAAGGGGCTCTTCTACCCGCCGGACCCGGCGAGCTGGAAGTTCTCCACCATCGGCGGCAACGTGGCCGAGAATGCCGGCGGCATGCGGGCCGTCAAGTACGGCGTGACCTCCAACTACGTCATGGGGCTCGAAGTCGTGCTTGCCGACGGCACGGTGCTCCTCACGGGCGGCAAGGCCATCAAGAACGTGACGGGCTACAACCTGACGAGCCTCTTCACCGGCTCCGAGGGGACCCTGGGGATCATCACCAAGGCTCTCCTGAGGCTCATCCCCATGCCGAAGAAGCGCGGCACGCTGCAGCTCATGTTCCGCACCCTCGACGACGGCTGCACCACGGTTCACCAGATTCTGCAGGCGGGGCTCCTTCCCGCGGCGGCGGAGATCATGGACCGCTTCTGCCTCGAGGCCGTCGCCAAGCACCGCAAGACGGACCTCGACCCGGCCATCGGCTGCTGCATCATCGTCGAGATCGACGGCGAGGACGACGCAGCCCTCGACACCCAGGCCAGGCGGATGGAGGAGGTGGCGAAACGGTGCGGGGTCTACCAGTTCCGCGTCGCCCAGTCTCAGCAGGAATCCGACGAGCTGTGGGCGATCCGCCGGGGCTTGAGCTCCGCCATCGCCAGCCTCGTGCCCAACCGCCTCGGCGAGGACATCTCCGTCCCGCGGGACGCCTTCCCCGAGGTGGTGCGCCGCATCGGCGCCATCGCCGAGAAGCACAAGCTCACCATCGCCGTCTACGGCCATGCGGGCGACGGCAACATCCACCCCTCCATCCTTTGCGACCTGAGCAAGCCCGGCGAGGAGGAGCGGGTCCACCGCGCCGTCGAGGATCTCTTCGACGCGACGCTGGCCGTCGGGGGGACCCTGTCCGGCGAGCACGGCATCGGGATCACCAAGCGGCCCTACATCGCCAAGGCCCTCGGCGAGTCGGGGGTGAAGGCCCTGGCCGCCGTCAAGCAGGCCCTCGACCCGAAGGGCATCCTGAACCCCGGCAAGATCTGGTGAATCACGGAGAGAATCGGTAAGACCATGCGCAAAGAAGCGAAGGACAAACATCTTCAGGCTGCCAGAAAGATCGTCAGCCAGTGCGACCGCTGCGGCACGTGTCTCCCCGTCTGTCCGCTGTTCGACGCCAACAGCGTGGAGTCCTCGGGCGCGAGGGGCAAGAATGTCATCGCCCGGGCCCTCACCGAGGGCGGCATCGAACCCACGCCGGAGGCGCTGGCCAAGGTCAACTTCTGCCTGCTGTGCCGCGCCTGCGTCGACACCTGCCCCAGCAAGATCGCGACGGACGAGGCGATGATCCACATCCGTCAGTACCTCGTCGACCGGACGGGGGCGGTCAACACCAGGTACAGGGCCATGGGCGGCATCCTCAAGAGCCGCGGCATGGTGAAGCTCGCGGCGGGATCCCTGGCGCTGCTGCGCAAGCTGGGCCTCCACAGCGTCTTCCCCCACGGCATGGTGCCCGAGGAGTACACGCGCGCCCATTTCCTGGCCGCCTTCGCCGGGCCGGCCGCGCTGGCCGGCAAGGCGCCCCCCTCCGATGCAGCCGTCACGGCGGCAACCCGCGTTGCCTACTTCGAGGGTTGCGGCATGCGGATGATGTTCCCCGAGGCCGCGGCCGAGACGCTCACCCTCCTGAAGGCGCAGACGAAGCCCCTCGTGAAGGACAACGTGTGCTGCGGCCTGCCGCACCTGGCCCACGGTCTTCGTGACGAATTCCTGGCGTTGGCGCGGAAGAACATCGAGCTCTACGAAGACGCCGAGGTCGTCGTGAGCGACTGCGCGAGCTGCGGGGGCACCCTGAAGCACATCGCCTCCTACTTCGCCGACGATGTGCAGTGGAAGGACCGGGCGGCGACGTTCAGCCGCAAGGTGATGGATTTGACGGAGTACCTGGCCAAGGCCGGCTACAGGCCCCGGCAGAAGGTGGACGCGACCTTCACGTACCACGACCCGTGCCACCTGTCCCGGGGCCAGGGGATTCGAAAACAGCCTCGCGACCTGCTCCGGGCGGCGGGAAACTTCGTCGAGATGAAGGACGCCGACGTCTGCTGCGGCGGGGCGGGATCCTTCCACATGGACTATCCCGACATCGCCTCGAAGATCCTGGACAAGAAGAGGGCGAACATCGAGAAGACGGGCGCGGCCATCGTCGTCACCGGCTGCCCGGGGTGCCTCATCCAGCTCGCCAAGGCGGCCAAGGCCGGCGGCGGCAGGTTCAAGGCCATGCACATCAGCCAGGTGATCTGAGCGCGGTCTCGAGAACGCAAAACCCCCGCAGGAACCCGGCGCGGGCGCGCCGAACATCCCGCGGGGGTTTTTTCGACCGGCTAGAAGGGCATCACCACGATCCGGTTGAAGGAGAGCCACACGGGGCTTCCCTCGGCGATGCCCTCGGAGGCGGCAGGTCCCGTGGCCCGCACCTCGAGGGAACCGAGGGCCACACGGTAATCCATCTCGTTGCCCAGGTAGATCTTGCGGATCAGGCGCCCGGGAACGGCCCCCGGAGCAGGTTCGCTCAGGACCGCGATCGACTCCGGGCGCGCCGCCAGGACGACCCGGTCGCCCGCCTTCATGATCGAGTGCAGACGGCCCTTGAGGTGGACCGGCCCCGGGATGCCGTTGAGGGCCACGACTCCGTCGGGGCCTTCCAGGGCAACGAGCTCTCCCTCCAGGAAGTTGATGAGGCCGATGAAGTCGGCCACAAACCGGTTCGCGGGGGAATCGTAGATCTCCCGCGGGCTGCCCGTCTGCTGGACATACCCCTTGTCCATGACGATGATGCGGTCGGACATGACCATGGCCTCCGCCTGGTCGTGGGTCACGTAAATGACCGTGATCCCCAGGCGGCGCTGGACGTCCTTGATCTCGAAGCGCATGCTTTCGCGCAGCTTCGCATCGAGGTTCGAGAGCGGCTCGTCGAGCAGGAGAAGCGCGGGCTCGGCCACGAGGGCCCGGGCCAGGGCCACGCGCTGCTGCTGCCCCCCGGAGAGCTGGCTCGGGAGGCGCTTGTCGAGGCCCTCGAGGTGCACGAGCTCGAGGACGCGCCCGACCTTCTCGCGGATCTTCTTCTTGTCCATCCCGCGGACCTTGAGCGGGTATCCCACGTTGGCGAAGACGTTCATGTGGGGCCACACGGCGTAGGACTGGAACACCATCCCGATGTTGCGCTGCTCGGGCGGCTTGTAGAGGTTCGTCTCGGAGCAGCTCACGAGTTCCTGCCCGATGAACACCCGGCCCGTGGTGGCCCGCTCGAAGCCGGCGATGATGCGCAGCGTCGTCGTCTTCCCGCAGCCCGAGGGGCCCAGGAGGGAGACGAACTCCCCTTCCCGGATCGTCTCGCTGAAGGCCGCCACGGCCTCCACGCTGCCGAACTTCTTCGATACGTTTTCGAGTCTCACATCCGCCATGGATTATCCTCTTTCCTCCCGTCCCCGCATTCCCTTGACCGGGGGTGGCTCTTCCGTTTCGCGCCCCGCCGGATCAGATCGTGATCTTCCCCTTCGTGATCTTCGAGACCAGCACGTTCCCCGCGAGGACCACCAAGAGGATCAGCACGGCCAGCACGGAGGCCGCCTGCTGGTTGGAGTAGGTCTGCATCTCGTAGAGGATGACGCCCAGGTTGTGCGTGTTCGGTCCGTAGAGCAGGATGCTCATCGTCAGTTCGTAGAACGTGGTCATGAACACGAGAAACCACGCCGCGATGAGGCCCGGCCGCACGAGCGGCAGGATGATGTCCCGGAAGCTCTGCAGCCAGCTCGCCCCCGAGATCTGGGCGGCCTCCTCGAGCGAAAGGTCGATCTGCTCCAGGGAGGCGCAGACCGTGCGGACCGAGAAGGCCAGGTACTTCACGATGTAGGCCACGATCAGGATCGAGAAGGTGTTGTAGAGGTTCAGGCCGTATTTCCCCGAGAAGGCGATGATGAGCGCCAGGGCGATGACCGTGCCCGGTGTCGCGTAGGGGACGGTGGCGATGAGATCCGCCGCCCGCGCCAGCGGGCTTTTCGCCTTGACGCGGTAATAGGCGATGAGGCTTGCCACCAGCAGCGCCAGCGTCGCCGCGGTGATGCCCATGAAGAGGCTGTTCCAGAAGGCCTCGAGGGCCGTCTTGAAGGTCAGGATGTAGCCGTAGTGCTCCACGCTCAGGTTTTCCAGGCTGATCGGTTCCCCGAAGATCCGGACGAAGGAGGTCACCACGATGGCCCCGATGGGCAGCACCACGAGCACAAACCCCAGCAGGGCCGAAAAGACCAGGGCCGGGATCCGGAAGCGGCCCAGGGAAACGGGCAGCACCCGCGAGCTCTTCCCCCCCCACGAGGGTGTATCGCTTGCGGCTCAGGAGCCGGTTGCCGAGGGCCATGGTGAGCACGGCGATGACCATGAGGACCACGGAAAGGGCCGTCGCCTCGCGCATGCCCGAGGTCGTCCCCATGTAGACGTACTGGATCACCTGTGTCGAGAGCACGTAGATGCGGCTGGGCATGCCGATCATGGCCGGGACGCCGAAGGCCGAGGCGGAGGCGGCGAAGACGAGCAGCTCCCCTGCGAAGAAGCCGGGCGAGACGAGAGGCAGTGTGATGTCCCGGAAGACCCGCAGGGGCGAGGCCCCGCTGATGCGGGCGGCCTCCTCCAGGGTGTTGTCCATCTGCTCCAGGGCGCTGGCCACGTTGAGAAAGGCCAGCGGGTAGTAGAACAGGGTCATGACCCACACGAGGCCCGGCACGCTGTAGATGTCGAAGGGGCCCGGCATCTCCGCCCCGAAGAGATCGACGAGCATCTTGTTGACGTACCCCACGCCCGGCGTGAGCAGGAGGATCCAGGCGATGGCCCCCACGTAGGGCGGGATCACGTAGGGGATGAAGAACAGCGACCGGAACAGGCGCCGGTAGGGCAGGTTGCTGCGCACGACGAGCCAGGCCAGGCCCGTGGCGAAGATCATGGAGAAGAACATGGTGAGGCCGCAGACCCAGAGGGTCATCACCACGGCGTCCCAGTTGCGCTCCATGCTGTAGACGGCGATGTAGTTCTCGAGGCTGACCCCGCCGTCTGCCCCGAGCAAGCTTCGCAGGACGAGCAGGGCCAGGGGGAACAGGACGAAGGCGACCAGGAACAGCAGGGAGGAGCCGATGACGAGGTTGCGTACGCTCAAGAGCCTGCCGATGGTCATGAACGGGACCGCTCCGCAAAGGAAATTTCCGCCGGCCGCGGGGGGGGCCGTCGGGACGGGGAACCGCAAAACTAACGGAGAACCGTCTTGTCGAACCGATCCTTGACCTTCTCGGGCTCCCGGCTGATGGCCTCCCAGTCCATGGGAAGGGCGAACTTGTTGATCTCCGTGATCTTCATGGCGGCATTGGGCGGCGGGGGCATGTCGGGCCGCACCGAGTGCATCCAGCCGTCCAGGATGGCCTGCTGGCCGGCCTTGGAGAGGAAGAAGTCGTATACCGCCTTGGCCGCCGCGGGGTTCTTGGTGGTCTTCATGATGGCGATGCCCGAGGGGTTCACCACGGGCCCGTCGGAGGGGTAGACGAACCCCAGGGGCTTCTTCTCCTTGATGGCCTTCAGGACGTTCTCCTCCAGGAGCATGGCCACGGCGAGCTGGCCGGAGAGGAGCTTCGTCTCCACGGCGCCGTTTCCGGGCTCGCAGGCGATGCGGTTTTTCCGCAGGGCCTCGAAGAAGGGCCAGCCGTGCTTCGGCGAGCGCACCAGGCCCGACGTCCCCGCAAAGGCCGTCCCGGACAGAAGCGGGTTGGGCATGCCGACCTTGCCCGCCCACTTGGGGTCGGCCAGGTCCCACCAGGTCTTCGGCACGTCCTTGGCGGCCACGATGTTCTTGTTGTAGGCGATGCCGATGACGTTGATCCGCACGCCGGAGTAATAGCCGTCCTTGTCGAGCCAGGCCGGCAGGACGTATTTTGCGTTGGGCGATTTGTACTGCAGTAGCCGGCCCTCCCGTTTCAGGGTGATGTAGTAGGCGGGTCCGCGATCATGATCAGGTCCGCCATGGTCTCCCCCTGGTCGAACTCGGCCACGAGCTTCGCGATCACCTTCTCGGAGCCCCCGTAAAACCACTGGACGTCGAGCTCGGGGAACGTCTTCTTCAGCACCGGCTTGAGCTGCTCGATGATGTGCAGTTAGATGGAGCTGTAGATCATGACCTTGCCCTTCACCGGCTCCGCGGCGAAGGCCGAACCGGCCGTCACGGCGGTCAGCAGGATCAGGCCCGCTGCCAGGACCGTCCATTTCGATCGCATGCGCTTCATAGTCCCTCCTCCTCGGGTTGATTCGTCGAAAGCGGATCCCGGTGATCCGAAACTCGCCGGGCCGAAGGAAGGGTCGATCGCCGCTCCCCGCCCGGCCCTGCCGCGCCGTCTCTCTATGGGCAATTCGGCCGTTTTGTCAAGGCAGGACGACGAGGTCCTCCCGGCCCTGCCGCGCCGTCTCTCTATGGGCAATTCGGCCGTTTTGTCAAGGCAGGACGACGAGGTCCTCCCGGCCCATCCAGAACAGCATGTCGGAGAGGTTCATCCGGGACCGGACGAAGGGTGAAAACGTCACGGCCCAGCGGAATTCCAACGTTCCTGTCGGCGGGACCGTCTCTGCCGGCCGGCAGGGCAACCCCGATCGCTTGAGGAGCTGCTCCATCTCTGCGGCCCGCAGGGTCAGGCGGGCCAGCTCCCGCCGGATTCCGTCCCAATCGTTTACGAAAGACCCGATCCGCGCCCTGGCAGCGGCCCAGCGTCCTGCCTTTTTCTCGTATTCGCGGACAAATTCCGCGAGGGCGGCCGTTATCTGTTCCCGATAGGCCCCTGCGCCTCCCGGCAGGGGCGCCGCAGCGAGTCTTTTTTCCAGCACCCCCAGGGCCTGACCGGTGTTTTCGTCCCGCCAGCGGCAATCCCGGAGGTTCTTCAGTGCCAGGACCCGGTCGATCGTCCGGGCGCTCACGAGGGACCCCAGCGCAACCTGCTCGCCGTGGAAGACGAGCTCCCTTCTTGCCGTGAGCCGCAGGAAATCGAGGGCATGGCTGATGACGTGCTCGAAGCCGGACAGCGGCGTCGTCTCCCCCGCCGTGGACATGGAGATCCCCGCCATGGCCAGGGCCGCCGCGGTGCAGGCCGTTGCATCCTCCGGCAGGCGGTCGAGCCCGAAGCCCGCGGCGGCATCCCGGATCCCGCCGGAAAAAGGTTCCATGAGGCGGAAGGCCGACTCGTCGTAGCGCTCCATGACCCCGAGCCGGTAGCCGAGAAACCAGTCCCCGTAGGCGACGAAACGGGCCAGGAGATCCCCGTAGCCCGCCCGGTACATCCGGGGCGGTGCGCACTCCAGGAACGGCTTGACCCAGAAGGCGGCGGAAACCGGCCTCGACTGCAGGGTTCGCTTGGCCCCATGAAAGTCGATGATGGCGAAGGCCGAGGTGAAGGCCGTCACCGTCAGTGCCGTGGGGATGGAGACCAGCGGGATGGGCACGTTCTCCGCCTGCAGGGCGTGCTTCACCAGGTCCGTGATGCTCCCCGAGCCGAGGACCACCGCCGCGCCGTCGGTGCCTTCCCGCACGACCCCGCGGACCCGCTCCAGGCAGTCGTGAGAGGCGTGGAGCCCTCCGGGGGGCATGGCGAGCACCTCGGAGAGATCGGTCCAGTGGTGCGGGATCCCCGACGCGCGCAGCAGGGCGCGGAACTCGGCGTCGATGTCCGCCGTGGGGCCCTCGGAGCACTTCTTGGCGGAGCCGTCCACGAAGACCCGGAACCTCCCGCCTGCGGGCAGGGCCGTCCGATGCCATTGCGTCAACGCGTCGCGCAGATCGGCCAGGGACTCGGCGTAATGCTGGACGGGCACAAGGGGGGCCTTTTCGCGGTCCTCGTGAATTCCCTCCCTTTCCAGCGCCTGCTGAAGGGTCGCAAACCAACGGTTCATCGCATCGGGCCCATCGGGTTTCGGGGATGGGGGATTGTAAACAACGGGAAGGCGAAAGTAAAGCGGGCGGGAAAAGGATTGTCCTTCGGCGGCAAATCCCTTAAAGTGGCACGCAAGTCCGGAATCTCTTCTTTCTTTCCCCTGGGAAGAGAAGGGGGAAGCGGGCCGGAATCCCGCAGCAGAATGCTTGCCGTGCGGAGGGAGCCATGAAGCGAAACCCCGAAAAGCCCGCCGTCCTCGAACGTCTGCCGGTGCTGGTGGACGATTGTCCCTGCACGCAGGTCCGCTGCCACCGTCACGGCAACTGCGTGGAGTGCATTCGCGTCCACCGCACGCGCAGGGAGCACATCCCCGAGTGCCTCCAGGACATGTTCCGCGACAGGATCCGGGAGCTTGCCCGCCTCGTGGAGTATGACATCCGCGACGCGAGACGGACCCCCGCATACTGGGACGAGCGCCTGGGCAAGGAAATCCCGGCGTCCTTGCCCGGGAAACGGAAAACCGCGGCGACGAAATCGCCGGGCACGCGTCGGCCGCCAGGCCGGAAGTAGCCGTCCTTCCGGGCGTCTTTTCCACGTTTCGTTCGCCCGCGTTGAACGGAACATTCAACCGCGCGCCTTCGAGCGACCGCCGGAAGGCCGCCCGGCGGCCGCGGGACTCGCGCCTAAGCTGCCGTATTGTCAAGGGATGCGTGTTTTTTGCTGCGCCCTCCCGTCGCCTGGCACGGGTTTTTCATTAGAGCGGGACGGAACACAGGGGCGAGGCCGTCAAAAGGCCCGCCGGACAGCACGCAAGAAAGGACGGCGCCGGTATCGACCGGCCCCGGGAAAAACCCCATGAGAACCGGAATCACAGCAGAACCCCGCTGCACGCTCTCCGAAATCCTGGCCTTCAGCGCCTGGGGTTTCGTGATCGCCGCCGGCTCTTTGCTCTTCTTCTGGGTCGGGGTCCTCATCGACGGCGAGCTCAGCACCGAACCCTTTTTCATGCTTGGGCTTCTCATCCTGGCGGTGTTCCTCACGATCGGGCGGCTCTGGAGAAAAGCCTTCGCCCTCAAGGAGCGGATGCGCTCCGGGCTGATCCCGGAGCAGGAACGGAAGGTCCTGCGGCGGCTCGGGAAGACCGCGATCAACCCGCCCTGGAAGCAATAAGCCGCCGGCGCAGCACATCGAAACAACGGGAGAGGCAGGTCGGATCCGACCTGCCTCTCCCGTTTCCGTCCCCCCGTCCCTTTCCCTTGATCGGGGTGCCCGATAAGGGTATATAGGTCGCGTTGAACGGACGGGACGCACCGGAGGGAAAACGGTTCGAAGGGGGGGGCGATGATCAGGACGCGAATCACCGAGATGTTCGGAATCCGGCATCCCATTGTCTGCGGGGCCATGATGTGGCTCTGCAAGCCTCCCCTGTGCGCGGCCGTCTCCGAGGCCGGAGGGCTCGGGAACCTCACGGCGGCCAACTACGAGACGGAAGAGGCCTTCCGCGCGGCCATCGCCGAGGTCCGGGCGCTCACGGGAAAACCCTTCATGGTCAACGTCACGATCCTGCCGTCGGTGCGGATCACCGGGGCCCACCACAGGATGTACCTCCGCGTCTGCGCCGAGGAGCGGGTGGCCGGCGTGGAGATCTCCGGCGCCCCCATCGACAAGGCCTGCGGGCCGGAGTTCGTGCAGATGCTCCGCAAGGCGGGGGTCCGGATGTTTCACAAGGTGGGATCCGTGCGCCATGCCCTGCACGCGCAGGCGGCGGGCTATGACGGTGTTTACGCGGCGGGCATCGAGGAGGGGGGTCACCCGCTCGACGACGACGTGACGACCATGGTCCTTACCCCCCGGGTTGTCGAGTCCGTCTCGATTCCCGTGGTCACCGCCGGGGGGATCGCAGACGGCCGCTCGCTTGCGGCTGCCCTCGTGCTGGGGGCCGAGGGGGTGATGATGGCCACCCGCTTCATGGCCACCCGGGAATGTCCGGTCCACGACAACATCAAGCGGGAGATCGTCCGCCGGCAGGAGCAGGACACGACGCTCATCTGCAAGTCCATCCACCTGCAGGCCCGGGCGCTGAGGAACAAAAACGTGGAGGCCATTCTGGCCATCGAGAAGCGCGGCGGCGGCTTCGAGGAAATCCTGCCGCTCATCATGGGAAAGCGGGTGAGCGAGGCCTGGGACACGGGCGATGTCGACCTTGCGCCGATGATGGTGGGGCAGTCCGTCGGGCTCGTCCGCGACATCCCCTCCTGCGCGGAGCTGCTGGAGAGGATGACACGCGAGGCAGAGGAGCGAATCGCGTCCGTGCAGCATCGGATTCATGCGGGGTGAGACGGCGATGGACATCACCTCCGCGATCCTCATCGTACTGGGGCTTGCCCTCTTCGAGTCGATCACCAGCATCGACAACGCCATCATCAACGCCGAGATCCTGCAGGGCATGCAGCCGTGGGCGCGCCGGTGGTTTCTCACGTGGGGCATATTCATCGCCGTCTTCGTCGTCCGGGGCGTGCTGCCCTGGCTCATCGTCTGGCTCATGACCCCGGGGCTGGGTCCATGGGAAGCCCTGACGGCGAGCCTGACCGGCGATCCGGCCGCCCTCCGGGCGATTCGGGAAAGCTCGCCCGTCCTGCTCATCGGGGGCGGGGTCTTCTTCGTCTTCCTCTTCTGCCACTGGATCTTCCTGGAGCCCAAGAAGATCGGTATGCCCATGGAGCGCATCTTTGCCCGCCAGGGGGCGTGGTTCTATGCCGTGGTCTCCGTCGCCCTGACGGTCATCGTCTGGTTCGCCCTCGAGGACAGCCCCATGCTGGCCTTCGGGGCCGTCGTGGGCTCCTCGGCCTTCTTCATCACCCACGGCTTCAAGCGTTACGCCGAGGAGCAGGAGGCGCGCCTGCTCGCCGGAGAGGGACACCTGTCGGACATCGGAAAGATCCTCTACCTGGAGGTCATCGACCTGACCTTCTCCATCGACGGGGTCGTGGGGGCCTTCGCCTTCACCCTTGCGGTTCCCCTGATCCTGCTGGGCAACGGGATCGGCGCCGTCGTCGTCCGGCAGCTCACGGTATACGGCGTCGACCGGATCAAGAAGTACGTCTTCCTCAAGAACGGGGCCATGTACTCCGTCTTCGTCCTGGGCTGCGTGATGCTCGCCCACGGCTTCGGTCACCATGTGCCCGAATGGCTCACCCCCCTGGCGACGTTTGTCATCGTGGGCTACTTTTTCCTCAAGTCGCGCTGGCAGGCGAGGAAGCTCGAGGAAGCGGCGTGAACGCAGCAAGGGGCAGCGGCATGATCAGCGCCGCTGCCCCTTGCTGAACGGAAGCCTGCCATCCCGACCGATGCCTGCACGCACCCCCGGGTCGGATCACAGCATGAAGATCGCCGCGATGATGACGCCGACAAACCCGGCCATGGCGGGCCACAGGTTGCGCCGGGCGATCTCGACGGGGTCCGAGCCGGTGATGGCCGCGGCGGGGATCACGGCCCAGGGGATGATCGTCCCGCCGCCCACGGCCACGGCGAAGAACTGGCCCAGCGCGCCGAGTGTGGCCACGTCGAGCTTCGTCGGCCCGCCCAGGGCCTGGGCGAGGGTGCCCACCAGCGGGAGACCTGAGAAGCCCGAGCCGTCGAGGCCCGTGATCCCCCCGACGACGGCCTGGATGACGGCGATGGGCACGGCGCTCAGGGGCACGGCAGCGGCCAGGGCCTGGCCCAGGTCGAACAGCAGGCCCTTGGCCCCGTCTCCGAAGATCGCCTTGGCCGTTCCCGGCGACCCCATGAAGAAGAAGGCCGCGATGAGCAGGACCGGTGCGAAGATCCGGATGCCGAACTGGAACCCCGCCCGGGTGTGCTCGGTGAGCTTCTCGAACCCTGCCTTGCCGTACCCGCCCAGGGCGACGAAGACCATCACGATCCCCACGGTCCCGCCCAGCAGCGCCGTCGCGTCGCCCCCCCGCAGTTTCAGGACGAGCATGCCGACAACGTCGAGGGCGAAGAGGGCCACGATGACGGGAAGGGCGATCTTCGTGAAGCCCGCATTGGCGGCGGTCCACTTCTGCCTCTCTTTCAGGGCCTCGGCGGAGGCCTCGAAGGGGGCCCACTCGATGGGCCTTTCCGCATTGGCCCGGATGTCCTTTCGCACGGAACGGAAGGACAGGGGCAGGGCGATGGCCGCCCAGACGAGCATCAGGGGGATGCTCTTCCAGATGACGGAGTCAACGGGGATCCCGGCCGTCTTGGCGGTGATCCCCGGGGCGCCCTGGATGACAAAGTCCGTCGTCAGCGCGCAGCCGTATCCGAACATGCTGATGGCCATGGCGGCGTTGATGGGGGAAAGGCCCGCCTTGATGGCCGGCGGAAGCAGCAGGGCCCCCACGAGGGCAATGGCCGGCGACGGCCATATGACCCAGGCCACGAGCATGATGACGACCCCCATGACCCAGAAGGCCACCTCCGGCGAGACGAGCAGCCTCTGCACCGGGCGGAACATCATCCCCGCGATGCCCGTCTCGTCGAGCATCCTGGCCATCGCCACGATGATCGAGATGATGGCGATGATCCCCAGGAGCTCGGTGAAGGCGACGGTCAGGGAATTGAAGACCGCCTGGACGGCCTTGACGAAGCTGCCCGTGACGACCCACGCCAGGACGAGGGATGCCGCGATGCAGACCAGCGGCGTTTCCCTGCGCAGGGCCATGGTGATAAGCACGGCGACGATGAAAAATGCGTAAACCCAGTGCGCAAGCGTCAGTTCCACGTCATGGTCCTCCTTGGAATATCCCGAGAAGCCCCGCCGCCTCCACCCGCTCGCGGACGGTCTTTCTGTCGGTTGTGTAGGTGCCCTTTTCCTTCATCCGCTCGAAATACACGGACCCCGAGAAGGTGAACTTGCAGCCCAGGCCCTCTTCCGTGGTCATCTGCTCCCGCACAAAGCCGATGGCGTCCCCTGCGGCAAGAGAGCGGGGCAGGTTCAGAGGCGGTTCCCCCCGGATGTGCCGGACGGCATTGAAGCCGGCCAATGTCCCCGTGACGATCGCCTCCGTGTGGCCCACGAGCAGCCCCGCCCTCTCCCCGGCGCAGAAGAGGTTGGCGACCCCCTGCACCTTCAGGCCGTCGTCCCGCGGGGACATCGCCACGTACCGGACGGAATTTCCCAGGCCCCCGGCGTAGGGGTCCTCGTAGCGCGCGTTTTCGAAACCCCCGATTTTCCGCAGGGCAGCCAGCGGGAAGAAAGGGACCATCAGCTTGGCATGCCCCGTGTCGAGCAGGACGAGGTTGGCCTGGAATTCGGGGATGGCGTACTGCTGGCAGGCCTTGATGGAACTCTGCACGTCCTTCTGCAGGGAGGGGGGAAGGGGGACGACGACGACCCCCCTGCGGTTGAGCTCGGAGACGAGATCGCGCGAGAGGGACTCCTTGAGGAGCTTGCAGGAGCCGCTCATGGCGCCGACCCGGCTGCCCTTGCGGCCCGCGATCTCACGGACGCCGCAGAGCGCCGTGACGCTGACCCGCCCCCCGAAGGCCGGGCAGCGCAGGATGCAGAGCACGCAGCCGTTTCCGTGCTTCGCGCACTGGCCGGGGGGGCCCGCCGTTCCCGTCGAGTCGATGTAGGCCCCGGCCGTGAAGCTGACCGTCTCGTCGCCCTCCTGGCCGTGGATGGCGGTGATGGCGCCGTCCTTGAGCTCCGCGTCGTTGATTCGCGTTGCAGGCCGGATCTCGACGCCCCTCGATTCGAGGAAAGCCCGGACGATGGGCTCCATGGTGGCCACGTTGTAGAGGGAAGCGTGGGGGTGCCCCGGGAACTCGATGTCGCGGTGAAGGGAGTTGGAGTCGGTCAGCTCGAAGAGCTCGCCGCCGCCCATGGCGAGCATCTCCTCGGCGGCGGTGAAGCGGCCGTTGTTGCGCATGATCCCGCCGACGAGCCCGGTGCCCAGGAGCATGTCCGTGCGCTCGACGAGGGTGACCTCGGCCCCCTGCTTCCTGGCGGCCAGTGCGGCGGCGCATCCCGCCCACCCCGCCCCGACGACGACGACCTTCATGGCGTTCCTTCCCGGGAGCAAATGACGCATCCTACCTGTTCTCGCGGGACTTGTAAATGGGGGGAGCGGGCCATCCTGTGCCGAAAAAATCCCTAAGGTTCGCGCCCGAGCCGTCCGATGGAATTTCCGGGGCATGCGATGAGGGTTTCAAGAGAGGATCTTCACCGGTTCGAATACGGCGTGGGACTTGTGTCGCTCGTCGTCCTCGTGGCCGGGCTGAACATCCTCGACGCGGTGTTCACGCACCTGATCCTCGCCATGGGGGGTGCCGAGTGCAACCCCGTCGTCCGGGCGGCCATCGACGCCTACGGCGACCGGTTCTGGGTCTGGAAGGTCGCCGCCGTCTCCGCCCTGCTCGTTCTGATGTGTCTCTACAGCCGCTTCAGGCTCTTCCGGGCGATCCTCGCCGGCACGGCCCTGCTCTTCGCGGGCGTCATCTCCTGGCAGCTCCACATCCTGGCCAACGGCCCCCTGGGCCGCTGAGCCTCGTCCCGGTTGTCCCTCCGATGGGTGTTAGGCCGTCCGGCGGCGGCAGCTCAGGCAGATGCCGTCGTCCATCGTCGTGCTGACGATGACCGTGTCGAAATCAGGGTCCCTGCGGATCATGTCCCTGTACGCCTTCAGAACCCGGCCTGTGAAGCCGCCATGCCGCCAGGCCCGCCACGATCGTTCCGAACCCCACGAGACACTCGAGCGGCCGTTGCACTGCGGTGAAGACGCCCATGGCCGCAACCCCGGTCAAAAAGAGCCACGGGACCAGGGGGTGCCCCGGGATGTGCAAGGTTTTGCCCTCCCTCTTCCGCAGGAGGATCAGCGCCGCCACGGTCGCCCCCGTGCTCAGGCTCAGGGTGAAGCCGATCCAGGTGAGAAGCGCCTCGAAGGTCGCGCTCCACAGCAAGACGAGGGCAAGCCCGGCCTGCAGGGCGATGGCCGTCCGGGGAGGTCCCGACGCGACGGCCAGACGCCGGGGCAGGTATCCGTCGGCCGCCATCTGCGCGTAGACGCGCGGCCCGGCCATCACAAGGGAGGAGACGCTGCTCACGAGCACGATTGCGATGAGTCCCGCCACGGCCTCCTCCAGGACGGCGCCGCCCACGGCCCGGGCGGCGATGCGGCCAACCTCGAGCCTGCCCGCCAGCTCCGCCGCCGGGGCTGCCAGCACGAAGACGGCATTCAGCGCGAGGTAGAGGGCGGTGACGACCGCCGTGCCCAGGATGAGCGAGCGCGGGACCGTGCGCTCCGGGTCCCGGATCTCCCCTGCCACGTACACGGCGGCGTTCCACCCCGAATAGCTGAAGGAGATCCAGATGAGCGAGACCCCGAAGGCGGCCAGAGGGAAAGGCTGTGAGGGTTCGGCGAAAGGAGCCGACGTCTTGGGCAGGGCGAAGGCGACAAAGGCCAGGATGAGGGCGACCTTGAGCAGGACCGCCCAGTTCTGCACCTGTGCGCCCCGCTGGACCTCGACGGCGTGCACGGCGGCGAAGGCCAGGATCAGGACGGTGCCGGCCAGCGCCGGCGGGATGCCGCCGAACCACGGGTTTCCGTAAGCGCCGAAGGCGAAGGCCGCCGCCGCAAGCGGCGCCGAGAAGCCTACAAGCAGCGAGAGCCACCCCGCCACGTACCCCGCCGCCGGGTGCAGGGCGCGCGAGAGGAACAGGTATTCGCCGCCCGATTCGGGTATGCGTCGGGCCAGCGCCCCGTAGCACATGGCCCCGAGGGCGGCCTGCAGCCCACCCACGGCCCAGGCGAGAAGCACGTACCACGGCGAGCCGAGGTCCGCGATGAGGAACCCGCTCGTGGTGAAAACGCCCGCCCCGATCATGTTGGCCACCACGAGCGCCGTGGCGCTCGCGAGCCCGAGACTTCTTTGCGGTGTCACGCTGCGCTCCGGCCGGGTCCGCCCCGGCAAACGGTTCCCGCGAAGTATAGGGGAAGCGCTGCGGGGCGACAAGCGATATCTGCGCGAGGCCCCCGAAGTCGCTCCTTGAATCGGCGGGAAAGGTGGTTTACCATGAACGCCTGAAAACGGCTCTCTCGTATCTCCTTCCTCCACGGGAGGGGATCATGACAACGAGCGCAGTCGGGGGCGGCGGCACGCGGGAAACCCGAACTAGGAGGATGCTATGAGGAAGCAGGCAGTGGCGTGGTGGGTCGTTGTGTGGGCGGCCGCGGTTCTTTTGTCCGGCATGCCCGGCCCGCAGGCCGCGGCGAAGGAGCCGTCGCCTCCCAAGAGCAGGGGCGAGGTGAAGGCCGCGCCGGCGGGTTCCATGCCGGCCGTCGTGACCATCGTGAAGAAATGGGACGGCGATTACCCCGTCGGCGCCCTCAAGAAGCTGCCCCGGGGCCAGCAGAAGACCCCCGCGGGGTACATCGGGGACAGGGCGGCCTTCGCCGAGGTATGGAAGTCCTTCAAGCCCGGGGAAAAGGTCCCCCGGGTCGATTTCGCCAAGAACCTGGTGGTGTTTACCCGCAACGTGAAGTTCTACAACCGCAAGGCGATCACAAGGGTCACCCTGCTGGACGGAATCATGGAGGTCCAGGGCGTCGAGACGGTGACCTCGGTTCCCGTGACGGACAAGGTGGCCATGGCCATGGCGGAAGTCCCCCGCCAGGGGGTGAAGACCCTTCGCGCGGGAGACAAGTTCATCCCGGTCAAGTGACCGGCCCCCCGCGGCGGAAATAAAGCCTTGACCTGCCGATAGGGCTGTAGTAGCTTGAGAGTGCGTTTACGGCGGCCTTCAGGAAGAGGCCGGGGCGCGATCGTTTGCAGAGCAGCATTTTGAAGTGTAGGGGTTGGCCGCCATACTCTCAAAGTGTGGCGGCTTTCTGTTATCCGTCCGCGCCGTATTTCAGGGCCGGGTTCGCGAGGGCCGCGCGACGGGAGGCCCCAACAAAGGAGATGGACATGAACAGGAAACTTTACGTCGGAAACCTCTCGAGCGAAGCGACGGAGGAGGAGCTGCGTTTCAATTTTTCCCAGGCCGGCAACGTCCTGTCGGTGGCGCTCATCAAGGACCGGATGACGGGCCTCAACAAGGGCTTCGGCTTCGTGGAAATGGATTCCGAGGAAGGGGCCCGCAAGGCCATCGAGTCGTTCAACGGCGGAGAGCTCCACGGCAAGGTCATCGTCGTCAGCGAGGCGAAGCCCCCGAAGGACGGTCCTTCGGGTGGAGGCTTCGGCCGGGACAGCCGGCCCCGCCAGGGCGGCTACGGCCGGGGCCCCGGAAGGCCGGGCGGCGGCGGCGGAAGACGCTATTAAGAGATCCTCGACGAGAACGTCGAGGCGATCGACCTCGGCGCCGTCATTTTCCCTTGAACCGGGCTTCTCTTCGCTCGACGAAGGACCGGATCCCCTCGGCGGCGTCCTCGCTTTTCATGATGGGCGCCAGATCGGGCAGCAGCCGCTCGATGGCCGCCCTCTCTCCTTCGGCTCCAGTACGCCGGGCCGATTTCAGGGATGCCTGGACCCCCAGCGGCGCCTGGCGAGCGACGGCCTCCGCGATTTCCAGGGCCCGGTCGACCTGCCTGCCCGGCTCGGCCAGCTCCTGAACGAGACCCAGGCGCATCGCCTCGGCGGCAGGGATCTCGTCGGCCGTGAGCAGGTAGCGCATGGCGTTGCCCCATCCGATCTCGCGGTGCAGGCGCACCGTGGCGCCCCCGACGGGGTAGATGCCCCGCTTGACCTCGATCTGTCCGAATCGCGTATCCGTTGCCGCCACCCGGATGTCCATGGCCAGCATCAGCTCGAGGCCGATGGTGTAGCAGATCCCCTGGACGGCCATGACCATGGGCTTTCCGACCTGTCTGCCCTCGATGAGCCCGAAGGGGTCGCAGGCCTCCACGGGCAGGTCGGGGAATCTCGCCTCGCCGAAGTAGGGCGCCCACTGCGGCAGGTCGAGGCCCGCCGTGAAGTGGCTGCCGTGGGCGAAGAGCAGTCCGCAGCGAAGCTCCCCGTCGCGGTCGAGATCTCCCATGGCCGCTGCCAGCTCCAGAAACATCTCCACGTCGAAGGCGTTCATCTTGTCGGGCCGGTTGAGCCCCATGCAGAGCACGTGGCCCCTGCGCTCCACGGTGATCTTTTTTTCGTTCATCGGCAGTCCCTCCCGTTCATGCCCGGCTTTCATCGGTCCGTCGCCGCGGCGCCTGCCGCCGGAGATCGGGCGCAGCCCCGGTCTACCCCACCCCGGCCCGAAGATCGCTGTTTTTTCGATCTCCCGGTTTCTGCGGGCCCCGGGCCCTCCGCAAGGAATGAGAAAGAAAAGGCCCGTTGCCCTGCCTGCGCTCTTTCGGGCCGTCGCCTGTAATCGACCGCGCAATGACGTATGGTGCAGAAAAACTCGACAGGGGGCACTCCATGGGCCGGGGAAGAATATGCGTCAGCGTCCTGCTCTTGTGTCTTGCCTTCGCCGGCTGTGACGGGCCTGTTTCGAGTCTTCGGGAAACTGACGTCGTTCAGGTCGTCCGCGACAATGCGGCATCGGTCGTGAACATCCGCACGGAGAGCCTCGTCGATCTCAAGGAGCACCCCGCCGGGGGCAGTACGGTGAGCGGCAGGACCGGTTCTTCAAACAGTACTTCGGCGAGGACTACTCCGGGGGGACGGTGAAGCTCAAGAGCGTGGGTTCGGGCGTCATCGTCGGCAAGGAGGGCCTTATCGTCACCAACGCCCACGTGGTTCACCGGGCAACGACCATCTACGCCGTGCTGCGCGACGGCACCGTGGCCGAAGCGAAGGTCGTCCGGGTCAACACCCTCGACGACCTTGCCCTGATCCGGATCGATCCGGCGAAACCGCTGCGGGCCGTGCGGTTCGCCGATCTGAAGACCCTGATGATCGGCGAGACCGTCGTGGCCGGGCCTTTCTGTCATGGCCCTGTTCGGGCTTGATCGGGCATCTGTTTTTTTTGTCGATTCCCGCCTGCGCGGGGATGACCCGTGCGGATGGATCGGTTGCTACTTGGAGACCACGAGCCTCTGCCCGGGCTTGACCGGGTCATTCTCGCCGAGGTTGTTGAGCTTGCGCAGCTCTTCGGGCTTCAGGCCGTATTTCTTGCTGATGCCGTAGACGGTTTCCCCCTTCTGGACCGTGTGGGTTTTCTTCCCGGAGGATGCGGCAGCCTTTTCCTTTTTGTCCTTGGCGGCGGGTTTCGGCTTCTCCGCGGCCGCGGCGACGGGCCTCTTCTCCAGGGCCTCGACGCGCTGCGCGAGCGCGTCGATCTTTCCGGTCAGCGCCGCCTCGGCCCCCTCGGCGGGGAGCCTTGCCTGCAGGGCCGCTTGCTGCTTCTCCAACGCCAAGATCTTCTGCTCCATCGCGGAGATCTTCGTCTGCATGAGCCGGGCCTCCTCCTTGGAAACCCCGCCGCTCCCGAGCATCAGGTAGATGCCCCCGAGAACGGTGAGCACCGCGGCCCCGACTGCGGCGATCACGCCGATTTTCTTTTTGTCCGGTCCCGACGGCTTTCGGTCCGGCGAATAGACCTCCTCCTCCGCGTCCATCAATCGGATTTCGGGATCCTCGGGCATGGCACCACTGCCTCCTGGATGTTATTAGGCCCCCCTCCAGACCCAATGGCCGTATACCATAAAAATGCAACGGATGAAACGGGAATTGACCCGAACCCGGGAAGAAAAAAGGGACCCGATCGGAATCGGGTCCCCAGGAGAGAGGATACGGGCAAGGCGTCTCAGATGATTCCGGGAGCAGCCGGTTAGAAATTCACGGCGTCCAATCCTTTCAGGCCGAGGATCTGTCGTGCTTCATCCGGGGTCGCCGGTTCAATCCCCAGCTCACGGGCGATGCGGATGATCTTGGCGACCTGCTCGGCGCTGCTCTTTGCGAGAACACCCTTCTCGAGGTAGAGATTGTCCTCGAGGCCCACGCGGCAGTGGCCGCCCAAGAGAACCGACTGGGTGCAGATGGGGAACTGGGCCCTTCCCGCGACGCAGACGGAGAACTCGAACTCGCCGATGAGCCTCCGGGCGTAGTCGAGCAGGAACATCAGGTTTTCCGGGCTCGGCGTGATGCCGCCGAGGACACCCATGACGAATTGAAGGTATACGGGCCGCTTGATGTGCCCGCGCTGGATCATGACGGCCAGGTTGTTCACCATGCCGGCGTCGTAGATCTCAAACTCGGGTTTCGTCTCGTTGAGGAGGAAAATCCGGCAGAACTCCCGGATGGACTTGAAGGTGTTGGGGAAGATGAGATCTTCCGTCATGGCGAGGTACCGGGGTTCCCAATCATGCTTGAACTCCTTGTACTTGTCCAGTGCGGGGAAGAGGGCGAAATTCATGGAACCGCCGTTCAGGGAGGCCATCTCGGGCCGGTACAGCGTTACGGGGGCCACGCGCTGCTCCACCGCCATGCCGAGGCCTCCGCCGGTGGTGATGCAGATCACGGCATTGCACCGGGCCTTGATCCCGCGTACGATCTGCCCCATGAGCTCGAGATCCGGCGACGGCTGCCCTGTCTCGGGGTTGCGCCCGTGGACGTGCACGACGGCTGCGCCTGCATTGCAGGCGGCCACCGCATCGTCGGCGATCTGCCGCGGGGTGACGGGCAGATAAGGCGACATGGTCGGCGTATGGATGCTCCCGGTGACGGCGGCGGTGATGATCGTCCTCTCCCTCATGCCCTTCTCCTCCTTTGCTCAGCATGACGCGATGATATCCCTTTGCTGCAACGGCGGCAGTCCCAGGCGCCGCCTCGCCTCGAGGCATCGAGACCCCTCGCCTCCCGCCTGCCAGTGCGGCTCGAAGCTGCGGCACACGGAGGGCCGGCGCTCGTAGATGCTGCAAAAGACGCGGCGGCCCGGCTTCCCGCGAAGCGCCACGCAGCGGCCGTCGGGCCTTCGGCGCATGGCCCTGCGCAGGGCGCCCGCCCTCGCGGTCAGGGCTGCGGGCACCCCTCCGCGGGTCGCGTCGTCCGCCTCGGCCCAGTAGAAGGACGCCCGGAAGACCGTGCAGCAGGCCCCGCAGCGCAGGCAGGGGTTCTGCGTCGTCCGCCCGTCGGTCATGGCCCGCTCCCCCCCTCCGTCCCCGCGGCCATCACCTGCCTGAGGCGCACCGCGAAATACAGCACCGCAACGAGGTAGGCCGGCAGAAAGAGCCTCCAGGCGAAGGGATTGGGGATGCCGCTGTGCGCCGTGCCGTCGGGCACGCGCAGGATGTTTCGCCAGTCCCAGCAAAAGGAGACGATCAGCACCGCGGCGCAGCCCAGCTCGACGACCCAGTCGACCCATCGCCAGCGGATCCGGGACCCCCTGTCCTCGAGGAAGATCAGGGCCGTGCCCGCCGCCGTCATCGTCGCCGCGATGAGCACCGGCGCGATCACGGGCCCCACCCAGGGCAGGGGGATATAGAAGAGCAGATCCCACGTCATGAGGCTCTGGGGCCAGCCGAGGATGACATTGAGCCACAGGTAGTAAAAGAGGTCCCAGACGCCGAAGGCGATCATGAAGAAGCAGAAGCGCTGCAGGCCGCTGCGGCCCGCCAGGATCCCCGCGGCGGCAAGCATGACGAGCGTCGCCGCCTCGCGCCCCATCTCGACGGGGATGAGCGGATCCAGGACGCGGCGGCCGTCTTTCCAGAGGGTGGCGATGGGAAAGTCGAAGGGGCCGTCGAAGTCGATCTTGCGCAGGTAAACGACGACGGCGCTTTCGACGTAGGCGAAGGCGATCGCGAAGACCACGACCCAGATCCACCTGCGACGGGCATCACGTGTAGAGTGAACGGCTTGGGCGTTCATCGTCCGTCCTCTTCAGCCGCGGAAGGGTGGTCGGCAAGCGGGAGATGTCGGCTGAGACGATTATAGGGCAGGGCCCCGCTGCGGTCCAGACGGAAAATCGTTCGGTGCGTTTCGGCCGCCTCCGAAGCTCACTGGACCATGAACGGGTGTGCAGCCTTCCCAACGAGGACCCACTGGCCGTTGACCAGCTTCCAGGCATGCACCAGGACGGTGTAGCGGCCCGGCGCCGTGACCGTCAGGCTCTGCGAAGCCGACTGGTTGCTGAACGTCACGGGCCCCTGCGGGTCACCCACGGCGCCCCAGGTGAACCCGCACGTCTGGCCCGAGACCTCGGGGGTGATCCTCGCTTCGAAGGTTCCTCTCGCCGCCCCGTCGCGGATCGCCATGGTCGACGGCCCGGAGATGGTGACGCTCTGCTGCACGCGGGCTTTTCCCGCGATGGCGCGGGAGGCCTCGGCGGCCCTGACCCACTGCCCCCCCGTCCACAACCAGGCCACGACACGGACGGTGTTGATCCCTTCGCCGGGGATCGCCGTCTTCACCGAATCCCCGTTGTCGCCGAAGACTTTTCCGTTGAGGCTCCACACAAACCCGTAGCGTGCCCCGGGCACGGGGGACGCGATCCGGGCGCGGAGCGTGATCTCTTCGCCTGCGAGCGCCTCCGGGGCCGAGGCGGAAATCTCCAGGGCCGCCGGCGCCGGTTCGCGGGCCATCGAGACCTCCAGGGTCCGGCAGCGGCCATCCTGCTCCGCGATCTGTTCCTCCGTGGGCCGGGTTTGACGGGCGACATAGTTCCGTCGGGACTGCAGGTTCATCTGCAGCACCGAAAGGGTGGCCTCGACCCTCTGCCGCTCGCTCTCGAGGGGCGGCAGGGCGGCCCTGAGCCGCCCGAGCTCGGGGTTGACCTCCCCGTCGAGCCTCCGGGCGATCTGCTCCGCTCGGCTGCAGGCTCCGGACATCGAGGGGAACCAGGCCTCCCGGCAATCCTTCTGTGCCTTCGGCAGTTCATCGCTCAGGGCCTCCTGCTCCCGCCCGAGCGAAGCGAGACGGCTCGAGGCCTCCCGGATCTGCGGGATCAGGGCGCCGAGCTGCGCCTGCAGCTCTGCGGCCTGCCGCTCCATGCCGGGCAGGTCGGCCGCCATGCGGTCATAATACTGCGCCATGTCGCGCATCTGGGCCAGCCTGTGCCGGCAGGCGGCGGCCTCGACCCTGCCCGTTCGGGCAAGGTCATCGATCCTCTGGGCCTCTGCGGCTCCGCCGGAAATCATCAGGGCAGCCAGGGCGAGCGGTGCGAGGCGTCGTGCCTTCAAAGCGATCATCGCGTGTCCTCCGGGTCGGGGAGATTCCATGCACGTCGCCTTCCTTGCAGGACCGATGCCATCCGTCCCGCGGCAGAAGGTCGGACGTTTCGCGGGGGGAAGAGGGAAGAGAGGACGCACTCCCGCAACCGCGGCGGGAGGGCAGGGCGATGGGCGACGAGGCTGCGTGTCGGCAGGCCCCCTTGCCGTCGCGAGCCGTCGCATGGCCTGCGCCCCGGCGGCCGAGAGGCGGCTACTGGATCCGCCGATCGCGCCAGAGCAGGACGTTGGCCCGGGTCGTCATGGACGGCGGGTTGATCCCGATCCGGCGGGAGTGCACCCCGCCCGTCGCGCTGCTGGCCGTCACGAACAGATCGGGCGCCTTCGTGCTGGGGTTGTAGGAGATCACCGGCGCCGAGGGGACGCCTCCCCCGAGGCTCATGCTCTTGGCCGAGCCCGGCAGGATCCCCGTGCCGCCGACGAAGTCGATCCCGTAGAGCTTCCCCGTCCCGCCCGAGCCGCAGGCGCTCGCCCCCGCCGAGTCCGGCGTGAAGGAGGTGAAGTAGACCACCCCGTGAAAGACCGCCGGGTCGGCGAGCACCTTCTCCCCGGTGCCCGTGAGGTTGACGTACCAGCCCTTCCGGGTGTCGCTGTCCGTGTAGGTCGACGAGGTGATGTTGACGAGGTCGGCCAGCGCCCGGGGGGCTGCAGCGTCGCCGTCCTTGACCGCGTAGAATTTGTTCGCGACCGTGGTGCCCGTCACGTCGACCCTGTCGCCCGTGCCCCAGAACACCCAGAGATTCCCCCTGGCGTCCCGCGCCACCGACGGGATCGCATAGACGGCCCCCGCCGTTCCCGCAAAGAGGCGCTTGCCCGTCCAGTTGGCCGTGTTGCAGGAGGCGCCGCTCGCGTAGGAGCAGAAATCGAAGCGCCATATCGTTCCGCCCAGGTCGCCGACGTAGACCCGGTCGATGTAGCCGTCGTTGTCCGTGTCCACCATGGCCGCCGAGCCCGGTACGGAGTAATTCATGTTGGAGTCGTTGGCGCGCGTGTAGCTCCATAGAATGTTTCCGTCGGCCAGGTCGATCACGAAGAAGCCCTTGCCCCGCTTGTCGCAGTCCGTGCCCGTGCAGGAGGACAGGTTGTGGCCGCCCCCCAAGAACCCGACCCACCGCTCGATGCCGTTGATCTTCACGCGACCGATGTAGACCTTGCTCCAGGGCTCGCCCAGGTAGGGCGCCTGGGCCGCCGTGGGATTGAGGCGCCACCGGTAGGTGGGCGCGGAGGTCGTGTTTGTGATGTCCAGGGCGTGGTAGCCGCAGTAATAGGGGTAGCTCGTCGAGTAGTTGCTGTCGAACCCGGTGGTGCAGGTGCTCGAAGAGCTCCAGAGATAGCTCATGGCGCCGCGCCCCTCGCCGAGGATCAGCAGGGTCCTCCATTCCGAGAGGAGCTTGGCCCCGGGGTTGCCGGGTGGGGTCGTCGGAAGCCACACCTCGGCCACCGAGATGGGGCCGTCGACGAAGTACTGGTGCGACAGGCCCGTCGGGTGGACCTTGTGGGCGACATTCTTGAGCTTGTGCAGGAAGTTGGGCGGGATGAAGCTCCAGACCTCGGCCCCGTCGCTCGTCCGGAAGGCGTGGAGCTGGCCGTCGTTGGCGCCCGCCACGACGATGCGCTTGCCGTTGGCCGTCGTCCTCGCGTTGGTTGTCCGGAAATCGTCGTAGGCCGTCGGGTTCCTGGGGTCGAAGTTGTCCCGGAAGTACGCGGTCGGGGTCCCCACCGTCACCGGCGAGGAGCGGAAGATGTCGCCCAGCTTCCAGTTCTCGATGTTGAAGGCAGTCTCCCCCCGGACGTAGCCGACGATGTCGTCGCGCTCGCCCGCCGTCGTCACCCCGAGGTCCGACGGGGCGATGTTGGCTGTGGTGAAGGCTGCAAGTGAACTCGAGCCCTTGTAGGTGTAAATGTTGCGGCTTGCCGCCGTCGCGGCCTTGAGGACGCTCCCCGCGTCCCAGAGCGACGCTCCCACGGTGCCGTCGGCATTCAGGGTGTACTTGGTCAGGTGCCCGGTCCACATGGGGTCCGTGCCCACGGGCTGGAAAGAGGCCTCGTAGAGGTAGTTCTCGTCGGAGGCCCGCGCCGAGGCGATGGAGGCCGTCGCGAAGGACTGGCTCGACTCGCGGATCAGGTTCATCGCCTGCCTCAGGGCGGTCTGCAACTCCCCCCCGTTGTTGGCCATGAAGGCGTAGCCCGTGAGGGGAATATTGCCCGGATCGTTGTTGACCGCGAAGCAGTACCCGTTCCAGTCGCACTGCCCCGTGAGCTGCGTCTCGTTGACCGAACAGGGATCCGGCGAGAAGGCTGCCAGGTTCAGGGCCGATGTGTTGCCCGTGTTTGCCGCCAGGGGGTTGTCCGTCCCCGCGTGGTAGGCCATCCACTCGAGGGTGTACTTCTCGTGGGCCGGCATGTTGGAGCCGAAGCCCACGACGAAGACCTTGTAGCCCGCGTCCTTCAGGGCCTTGGCCCGCAGGACGGAGAGCCGGCGCTGCTTGTACTGCGTGACGGCCGCGCCGTCGCCGTAGTCGCAGGAATTCGTGTCTCCTCCGTCGGAGATGAGGATCACGAACTTCTGCCGGCAGTCCTTCGCCGGGTCGGCGGCCTTGTGCGCGTCGAGGTAGGTCTTCGCGCCCTGCAGGGCATTGTTCATGGGAGTGTTGGTGTAGATCTTCTCGCAGTAGAAGCTCAAGGGTTTGCCGGCCGCGGCCATGGTGTCGCAGACCGAGTCCTCCTTCGTCTTCGTGCAGGCCGTGCCGTTGTTGTTGGAATTGCAGTACAGGTCGGCAAAGGGGGTCCCGATCCCCCTCCGAATCCCCGTCACCTCGGTCCAGAAGTCGTTATCCACGTAGTACGCAATGTACCCGACGCGGACGTTGAGGCTCGTCTCGTCGCTCGCGTCGATCTTGCCGTCGCGGTTGTCGTCGAGCAGGTTGAAGACGGCCCGCTTGGCGATGATGTAGCGCCGGCAGTCGGTCCAGCCCGTCCCGTCGACGATCGAGCAGTCCTCGTTCCCGTATATCTGGTAAATTCCCGCCGGGTTGCGCTTCATGCTTCCCGAGAGGTCGAGCATGATCAGGACGTCCGGCGGCGTGGAGTTGAAAAGGGCCGTCTCGTCGGCCCCGTGGCCCTGCAAGGGCGCAAGGGCGAGGGCGATCAGGATCAGGGCTGCGGCTGTTCGTCTGCACGGGGTCATGCTGCCCTCCTATCTCGACATGGTGGAGATCTCGACAGGCCCGTAACCGACCTCCACGTCGATGGTGACGCTCGTGTTGTAGGCCGTGTTCCTTCCCGTCACGGCGGCGCTGTAACGGGACTGCCCCCACATCTGCGCCCCCCCGATGGCGTACCCGTTGAGCTGCAGGGTCGCCGGGCCCGTCGTGGGCACCGCCGGCTGGGCGATCGAGTACTGCGTCGCTGAATCCTGTCCCCCGCTGAGCGCCTGAAAGCTCACGGGGAACACCGACCCGCTGAATGCCGTGGCGGGGTCGAAGAGTCGCGTGAACTCGTGCACTCCCGTCTCGGCGGCATTCAAGGCCTTCTTGTCGCCCACGGTGCGCATGCTCACCCGGATGTCCCCGCTCGAGAGGTTGACGGCCAGGATCCCCACGGCCAGAAGGATCAGGTTGGCCAGCAGGGCCGCGATGAGGGCGAAACCGTTTTCCCGCAGGCTTGTCTTCATTCCGTCATCGCCTCGTCAGAATTGGATGCCGTGGTTCCGCGGGACCACGCTGGTCGTGTAGATCATGCGGCGCCGCTGCGACCCGCTTAGGGAGGGGTCGATGTCCTCGCTGTCCACGACAAGGGTGATCTCGATCCGCCGGACCTGGCCGATCGCGCCGGGCAGGCTGCTCGTGATGTCGGTGCCCGCGCTGTTGTAGAAACGAAACAGGGGAACCCCCGCCTCCCCGTTGACGACCCGCACCGTTCTCGTCTCCCCCGCCGTCGCCCCGAGGAAGGACTGGGCGCCGGGCGTCGCCGGCGCGCCCGAGCAGGTCCAGGTCTGTCTCGTGAGGCGACGGTTCGCCGTGTCCAGGGCATAGACGATGATCTCGTTGGCCGCATCCCCGCAGGAGCCGCTCCCGTTGAGATCCATCTGGATCTGGATCGTGTCGGCGGCCGCGTTCTGGATGCCCCGCCGGGTCACGTCGCCCGCACCGCAGCCGGCGATGTCCGTCCAGGGGTTCGGCACGTACGCCGGGTTGTAGGAGGCCATGCGGATCTCCATGGCCATCAGCTCCAGGGCCGCCCGGGCGTCCTGGGCCGTGGTGACCTTGCGGTCGATGCCCGTGGCGGAACGCTGCCCCGACCAGACCGCGGCGTACACGGCACCGAGGATCGCCAACCCCACGGCGACGGCGACCAGGCACTCGACGAGCGTAAACCCCCTGCTGGCATCGCATCCCTTCCCCATCATTGCCGGAACGTCTCCTGTCGGGTCACCGTCATGGATTCGGCGATGCCCCGGTTGTTCCCGGGCCAGGTCACCCGCACGTCGACCCGCCATGCCGTCGACCCCAGCGACGAGATCGTCGTGGCCACCGTGTAGGCGACATCGCCCTTCTGCGGCGTCGTCCCGCCGGTGAGATTGCTGGGATAGACCGTCCGGGTCGTCGTGCCCGTCGACACGGACAGCAGCGGGTTCATGATCCGGACCTCGTTTCTCTCCAGCTCGCTCTGGAGGATCCCCGCCGCCCGTCCCATGAAATCCGACCGGCCGGCCGTCTGCCACGAGATGGGCTGCATGGACAGCAGGGCCATGATCCCCACCGCCGTAAGGAACAGGGTGATCAGGACCTCGATGATCGTGATCCCCCTTTCACTGCATCGTGAACTGGACATGGGTCCTTCCTGCCAGGGTTGCGGTGATCAGGGCCGTCGAGTTGCGGCTGTTTCGCAGCGTGATGGTCCGGTTGTCCTCGCTCAGGATCCCCCGGGGCTGAAAGTTCACCTCGCGGGCGGTGAACGTGGTTGCCGCGATCCGGATGCCGCTCCCGTGTTCGGCCAGGGTCCGGATCTGCGTCTGCACCGGGGCCGTGAGGCGTTCCACGATGTATGTGTTGGCCGGGTCCAGGTTCAGCGTGATCCGATACTGGGCGTTTTCAGCCCTTGCCTTCTGCTGTGTTTCGGCCATGTCCGACACGATCTGCCGGGCGGCCGCCTTGAGCTTCGTGTTGCCGATGTAGCCCCTGAAGGAGGGCACGGCGATGGCCGTCACGATGGCGAAGAAGAAAAGCGTGAGCATCAGCTCGATCAGGCTGAAGCCGCCGGCCACATTCGCTTGCCGCCCGCTCAGGGTATCCGTCATCCGTCTCAATCGACGTTCTCCACGTGGGTTCGGACGGGGTGCCCTGATCGGTCCCCGGCTGTTTGCGCGAGATGTCCCGTCGCCCCGATTCGGATCCGGGCCGAGACATCCCTACGTGTTCTATTCGGACGGAAGGGGCCGGACTTAAAGAAAATTTTTAGGACATCCGGCAGGGCAGACATTCCGGCCTGCAGGCTGCCGCGCAGTGGGGGCCAACGGAATGATCGCGAAGCCATCCGTCCCGCTGGTATCCCGCTTGCATGCAGAGTCCCGCAGGTTGCAGCACCCAATCCAACCAGGAGGTTTTTCATGTCTCGCAAATCGATCGTTTTCTGGCTCGCCTTGTCTCTCGTCCTGCTTGCCGCAGGCAGCGCCTTGGCAGCCACCCTGAGCGGCACCATCACCACGAGCAAGAAGGAAAGCCAGATGGCCCTGCCGAAGGACGTCCCCCTGGCAGGGGCGCAGGTCATCGTCGGCAAGGACCTGCAACTCGACGTCGGCGGTTCCGGCGCGGACACCATCCGGGGCAAGGTGGCCGCCAAGGCCGTGACGGACGACAAGGGAAGATTCACGGCGAATCTGCCGGGCGGCAAGTACACCGTCATCGTGTGGAAGACCCGCTACACGCCCGCCACCTATACCGTGACCGTGCCGAAGACCGACTTCGAGGGGCACATCAGCGTCCAGAACGAGCGGATTCTCCACACGAGCCTCTCGTTCCGGTAGTCCCCGGAGGAAGCCCTGACCCGCATCGGAAGGGAAGGGGGCCGGGCCTGCAAAGGCCCCGCCCCCTCTCCGCCCATCCCCCTCCGAAATGGATCCCGATAGATAGCCCTGTGACCCTGCAGGGTCCGCTAAAATAAAATCAGACGATCCTCGTATTGGAAAACGCGCCGCCCCGGGTTATACTCGCCCCCAGGATGGAGCGCTCGGGTATGCAGGAGAGGATTGGCCCGGACCGTCGCAGACGGCCCACCCCCATGTTGAGCCGCTATTCGCTGTTCCGCGGCCGCAGAAAGGGGTTCAGGCGCAGGGAGGACAGGGATCGGGGGGGCTACGTCGACCGCTACAGCCCCTGGCTGTTCGGCGCTCTGATGGGGCTCGTCCTGCTCAACATCCTCGATGCCCTGTTCACCCGCCTGATTCTCGATTGGGGGGGGACGGAGCTGAATCCCGTCGCGGCATGGGCCCTCGCCGCCTTCGGGGATCATTTCATCGTCTGGAAGATCGCCGTCATCGGCCTCTGCGCGACCGTCCTGTGTCTGCTGAGCGGGTTTCGAGCGGCCAAGGCCGCCATCGCCCTGGCCGTCGGGCTCTACGGCGTCGTCGTGTGCTATCAGCTCGTCCTGATGTCTTCCGTCCTGTGAGAACCCGCAGGGCCCGGAGGCCCCCCGTGCGGCCTTCCGGGGCTGCCGTCACTTGCCGGCTGCGGACGCGGAAAAATAGGAGTGAAACACCCGGTTTTCGCTGCAGTCGAAGCTTCGGTATCGCATCTTGAATTGATGGAGACCGAAGCCCACCTCCCGGTAAAGCTCAATGGCGCGCAGTTCGCCGCGGAGGAACCGGATTTTCGCTTCCTCGATGAAGCCGATGAGCTCGGCGATTTCGCGCCGCATGGAGACGGCCGTCACGCCGTCGTCGATGGGTGAGATGATCCGGGCGATCTCGCGGGCCAGATCCCCCCTGAGATCCTCGCTGTCGATGACGCCCAGGATCTCATCCCGGATGACAAAAAGCTGCTCGAAGCGCATGGTACCGGCCCTCCCTCTCTGTCATCGCGCCGGGTCCAAGCCGAAAAATCGACAGATTCGAGAGAACAGCCGCCGCAGGTTCTCTTCATCCGCGACTTTCACGGAGACCTTCTTGCCCTTCAGCAGCCCCCTGCTCAGCCTGCCGACGCAGGAGGCGTTCTCCTCGGTCGTGATCACGGTCACCGCATCGCCCGCCTTTTCCAGCACGATCAGCTCGCCGGTCGGGCAATGCTCTTCCCCGACCATGGACCGGAGATCGGAGGCCGTGAAGTGCCGGGGAAAAGGCATGCTCTCGCTCATGTAGATCAAGGAACCTTCCTGCCGCATCGTGACACCTCCCCTGTTTGAGGGCCAAGACGTCGTGTCCGGCCTTCCCGCTGTGACCGAGGGCAGGGGGCAAACGGCGTGCCGCCGCCGCGGATCGTCCGAAACCGAAATGAAATCAATTCCATGGGGAATTTGCGGGTGGGCGTTCGGCGCCTAAGGATCGCGGCCTGCGTCCCATGCCGGAACCTGCGGCGCCGATCTTCACGGGATATCGGGCAGTTGAGAAAGCGTGCCGGAACAGCACAGTCCGTTCCGGCTGTGTCACCCGGGCAGGCCCCTCGTGCGGGTTCGGAGGAAAGCATCCGCGCGCCGGGCCGGCCCCTTTGCCCGGGGCTTCTCTATCCCTCAGCCTCCTCAAAAAGCAGAACGGGCTTGATCGTCCGGCCGCACCGGGCATCGTCGATGGCTCGGTTGATCCGGTCGAAGCCGTAGAATCTCACGAGGCGGTCGAAGGGAAACAGGCCCCTGCGGTACAGGTCGATGAGCCTGGGGATGAAGAGCTGCGGGACGGCATCCCCCTGGACCACGCAGAGGGTCTTCCGGCCCTCCGTCAGGGCCTGCCGGCCGTTTGCCCCGGCCACGTAGGCCGCCGTTCCCCCAGGGTTGAGCAGCACCGTCGCGAGCCGGTGGAGCCTCGCGTCGCCCGTCGTTTCGACGACGTAATCGACGCCGCCCCCGGTGACGGCCCGGATGCCGTCGGTCACGCCCTGGCGGCAGGCGTTGATCACGTGGGTGGCGCCGAGTTCCAGGGCGAGCTTGAGCCGTGCCGCGATGATGTCGACGCCGATGATCGGATGCGCCCCGTTGATGCGCGCGGCCATGACCGCCGCCAGGCCCACGGCTCCCGTGCCGAAGACGGCGATGCCGGCCCCGGCCGGGACCGCCAGCGAGTTCATCACCGTTCCGGCGCCCGTCTGCATCCCGCAGCCGAGCGGGGCGAGGACTTCCAGGGGCATCGGTTTCGGGACCCTGACGAGGTTGCGCTCCGTCGCCAGGGCGTGCGTGGCAAACGAGGACTGTCCGAAGAAGTGCCCGCCCACGCCGCTTCGCTCCAGGGCGTTGCTCCCGTCCGGTCGGTGGAACCCGAAGTTCAGCTCCGCAAGCGACGGGCAGTCCGCCGGGTGACCGCTCCGGCAGTGGCGACAGCGTCCGCAGGACAGGTAGGACAGCACGACGTGGTCGCCCCGCCTGACGCCCCGGACCGCCCTGCCGACCCTCTCCACGATGCCTGCGCCCTCATGGCCCAGCACCCTCGGGCCCTCCGCCGCCTCGTACCACTCGTCGACGTAGCGGATGTCGGTGTGGCAGATGCCGGAGGCGACGATGCGCACTAAGACCTCGTCGTCCCTCGGGCCTTCCATCTCGAGGGTCTCGATCCGCAGCGGGCCGCCTGCCCTTCGCAGGACGGCCGCCCGGATCTCCTGCACATCCGAATCGGCCGGGCGGGTCATGGTGTCCCTCCTTTTCCTGCCCCGAACCTTCGATACCCGCGCCCGGCCCCAGCCGGGCGCGGAAAGCATACTCGATGGGGCAAGCCCCCGACAGTCCAGCATCATTTAAGGAAAACCCGGAGGGGAAGTCAAGAGGATCCCCCGGCGGCGATGTCGTCCGGAACGAAAAGGGTTCCCTGAACCCGTCCCGCCGATGTACGCTTATGCGGCCATGCCTTTCTTTTCCTCGATCGCCGTGGTATGAAGGGGAGCCGCAGCAACCCGTGGGGCACGGCTGCTGAACGTCAACGATTGCAGCGTGAGATGTCCGATTACCTCATCCGCGTGCTGAGCGACAAGGCGAATGTCATCGGCCTGGCCTGCCGGTCGACGGAACTGGTGAGCCTCGCCTGCCGTCTCCACGGGACGACGCCGACGGCCTCGGCGGCCCTCGGCCGGGCGCTGACGGGCGGGCTTCTGATGGGGGCCCTCGAAAAGCCCGGGCTTCGCGTGGGCCTCAAGTTCGAGGGCAACGGCCCGTTGAAGAAGATCCTCGTCGAGGCCGACAGCGAAGGCACCGTGCGGGGCTTCGTGGGCGTGCCCGACGTCGACGTGCGCCTCAGGGACGGAAAGCTGCACGTCGCCGGGGTCCTGGGGACGGAAGGGCACCTGACCGTCTTCAAGGATGTGGGGCTCGATGCCCCCTACCAGGGCATCGTGAAGCTGCGAACGGGCGAGATCGCCGAGGACATCGCCTACTACTTCGCCGAGTCCGAGCAGATCCCCTCGGCCGTGGGCCTGGGCGTCTATGTCGAGTCCGACGGGCGCGTGTCGGCGGCGGGCGGGTTTCTCATCCAGTCCCTGCCCCCCTCGGAAGAGGCGATGATCGATCGGCTCATCGGCAACATCGGCCGGCTGCGCCCGGTGACGGATGTCCTGCGGGAGGGGAAAACGCCCGAGGATCTTCTGGGCATGATCTTCGAGGGGATCCCCTTCAAGACCCTCGAGAAGAAGGGGCTCTCCTTCCGGTGCACCTGCAGCCGCGACCGCATCGCGGAGGTCCTGGTTTCGCTCGGCCGTGCCGAGCTCAGGCGCCTCGCCGAGGAGAAAGGCGGGGCCGAGGTCACCTGCGAGTTCTGCCGGACGGCCTACCGTTTCGGCCGCGGCGAGTTGGAGCAGTTGATCCGCGAGATCGAATCCGGCCGGCCGCCGGAGGCCCCGGCGCCGCAGAAATGAACGCCAACGTCGTTTTATGAAGGAGGTAATCATAAACCCGATCGTCCGCACACTCATCGTGGCCGCCGCGGCCCATCGTCAACTCCTTCTTTCCCGCCGCGGTCTCGACCCTCGTGGGGATCGTCTTCGGCCTGCTGGTGAGCTACCTGCCGGTGAGGCGGCGGGGAAAGATGAGCCACCTGCTCGACGCCGTGGTCATGCCGCCCCTGGCCGTCGCCGGGACCGTGCAGGGAATCGCCCTGGCGGCGACGTACAACACGGGGTTCATCGTGCTCACGGGGACCTGGATGATTCTGGCGCCAGCCCACTTCATCCGCAAGGTGCCCTTCTCGATCAAGACGACCTCGCCGCTGCTGGAGCAGATCGACCGTTCCGTCGAGGAGGCCTCGATCAACCTCGGCGTGCCCCCCTTTGCGCTCCTTCCTCAAGGTGGTGGTCCCCACGATGCTCCCGGGGATTGTCGCCGGGGCCATCATCATGTGGGTGACGACCCTGGCCGAGCTGAGTTCCACCATTGTCCTGTACTACGGCCCCTGGGCGACGATGACCGTGGAGATTTTCCAGCGGATGGGCAGCGGCGAGTTCGGCCCCGCCTCGGCCTATGCCGCCATCCTCATCGTCTCCGTCCTCATCCCGCTGTTTTTCCTGCAGCGGGTTATGGGCAGGGACCTGACCACCACCTTTTGAAGAGAGGGTTCCGGGGACAGGGAAAGACGGGGCGTCGGTTCTTCGCCTCGGCACTGCATGCCTTGCCGTGTTGAAGCGTGGAGGGGGCCGGGAGTGCCTTCCGCTGAACAAAAGCCCCCGGGCCTGGCGGCCCGGGGGCTTCCGCGGATTGCCTTTGCGCAGTCTACTTGTTGGCCTTTCGCCAGATGTTCATCTTCTCCGCTTCCTTGACCAGGTCGTCGCGCAGATCGGGGTGGGCGATGTTGATCAGGGCCTCGGCGCGCTGCCAGGTCGTCTTGCCGGCCAGGTCCGCAATCCCGTACTCGGTGACGATCATGTGGGCCTGGGTGCGCGGCACCGTCACGATCGAGCCGGGAGGCAGCGTGGGGACGATGCGGGATTTCACGTTGCCCTGCTTGTCCTTGTAGGAGGCGTTGCAGCAGATGAAGGACATCCCGCCGTCGGACATGTAGGCGCCCGTCGCGAAATCGAGCTGCCCGCCCGTTCCGCTGATGTGCCGCGGCCCGGATGACTCCGACGAGACCTGCCCGAAGAGGTCGACCTCGATGCAGGCGTTGATGGAGATCATGTTGTCGTGCTGGCACATGACGTGGGGTGCGTTGGTGTAGGAAACCGGGTATGAGGCCAGCGAGGGGTTCCTGTCGATCCAGTCATAGAGGAACTGGCTGCCCGCGGCGAAGGCGTAAGCGCTCTTCTTCCGGTCGACGCCCTTTTTCCGGTTGGTCAGCTTGCCGGCCTGGGCCATGTGATAGTAGGCATCGACGAGCATCTCCGTGTGGCAGCCCAGGTCCTTGAGGTCCGACTCGGCCAGCTGGCTGCCGATGAAGTTGGGCAGCCCGCCGATGCCCAGCTGGATGCAGGCTCCGTTGGGGATCATGGGGATTATGTAGCCGGCGATCTTTTTGTCGATCTCCGTCGGGGCGGCGGGAGGGATGACCTCCACTTTGGACTCGTGCTCGACGATGTACTCGACCTCGGAGATGTGGACCACCTCGTCCCGGCCCCCCAGGGCCCAGGGCAGCAGGGGGTTGACTTCGAGGATGATCTTCCTGGAGATGTCCAGGGCCGCGCGGACCGAGGCGTTTCCCATGTGCAGGTTGAAAAACCCGTCCTTGTCCATTTTCGTCACGCGGATCATGGCCACGTCGATGTTCTTGATGCTCTTCTTGTAGAACAGGGGCTGGTTGCGGAAGATCATGGGGTGATAGTAGCAGCGGCCCCGGTCGTGGAGCTTCCGGGAATATCCCGAGAAATGCCAGTCCTGCAGAGTGAACACGTCCCCGTCGGGATCGGCCTCGATGCAGGCCTGGGGGGTCAGGCTCAGCGTGTGACGGATGTTGATGTCCTTGAGCTCGTTCTTGCGGGCCGCAAGAGCCTTGTCCAGTGCGATCGGCTTGGTGTGGCCGAACCCGTACTCGATCCAGTCTCCGCTCTTCACCACTTTCACGGCTTCTTCGGGGTTAACAAGTTTCCTGCGATACTCCTCTGCGTACGACATCGTCTACCTCCCTGAGAATTGGTGTGCCTCCCGAACGGGCGGACCTTCCGGCCTGCAGGATTCCGATACGCCTCCGGATGCCCGTTGCGTGCCGTGCATCCCGCTTGCGCAGCCGCAGGGCGCAGTTCGAGAATCGCGTGTCGCTATCACGGGATAGGGCAAAAAACAAGGTTGAATTTACCGAATCGGCATGGTATCGGATTGCGGCCCGCGTTGCCGCTTCCCGCAAGAGCGGCCCCGGCGCACACGCGTTCCGTCGCGAAAAAAGGGGGGCGGACAAAAGATCTCGGGTCGGGGCCCTGCGGGCGGGCTACCCCACGACGAGGACGCAGTTCTCGCCGCCGTACTGGTTCGGGCATCGGGTTGTGCAGGAGGGGTCGTCGGTCCAGATGCCGTCGACCACGAAGCGGTACTCGTAGGTGCCGGCGGGGAGATAGAAGGTGATCTTCCAGTTGCCGTCCGCCTCTCTCCGGAGAGGCCGTCTCGAGGGGTCCCAGTCGTTGAAGGTCCCGGCCACCGACACCTCGCGGGCGTGAGGGGCGTGGAGGGAGAAGGTAACCCGTTTCCTGCCCTTTGAGGTTGCCGACACACCTCTCTTGCTGCCGCGGGTGCGTGCCATCGTACACCTCCTTTGCGGTTCATGATAATCACGCAGGCCGAAAAGTTCAACCGTTTTGATGCATCGGGAGCGGACCGGTCACCCCGGGACCCAAATCCCCGGTTGCCGGAAAAGGGGAAAAGAGGTTAAATGGTCTCCCCGGCCGTCCCCGGCATGAACGGGCCCGGCCGACGGCCGAAAGGAGGGGCCCATGACCGAGCAGACGCGGAAGAATGTGGAGGCGGCCTTTGTCGGGGAGGCGAAGGCCTATTTCCGGCTCCTGGCCTTCGCCGGGAAGGCCGAGGAGGAGGGGTACCCGCAGGTCGCCAGGCTTTTCCGCGCCGTTGCAGCCGCCGAGGCCGTCCACGCGCAGAGCCATTTCGAGCTGCTCGAGAAGGTCCGCACCACCGAGGAGAACCTGAAGCTGTCCTTCGAGAAGGAGACCTTCGTCAACGAGGTCGCCTACCCGGCGTTTCTGAAGCAGGCCTGGGCCGACGAGGACAAGCTCTCCGTATGGTACTTCACGAAGGCCCGCAACGCCGAGGAGCGCCACGCCCATCTGTACAAGCTCGCCCTCGCCGACATGGCCAGCGAGAAGGAGACGAAGTATTTTGTCTGTTCCTACTGCGGGTGGATCGAGACGCTGGCCCGGCCCGAGAAGTGCCCGAACTGCGGCCGGGCCCCGGAGCTCTACAACGAAATTTCGTGATCGCAAAGACTTCATTTCCGGATCGTTTTGCCGACTGGAAGCAGGAAGGCGTCCCGGGGATAGCAGAGGGCTCCGGCGAAGCCTACGTTGCATGCCCGTAGGGACGAAAAAAACGAAACGGACGAAATAAACGAAAAGAACGAGTTTTCCGGAGGTGTTATGTCGACTGACCGATGGGTGATGAAAGGGCTCATGTTCTGCACGCTGTTCTTCTTTTTGTGCTTCCTGATTCCCGACGAGGTCTTCGCGAGGGCGGGAGGCGGCCGGTCCTCCTCCGGGAGCCGCGGCTCGAGGACCTATTCGGCCCCCGCGAGCCCGTCGTCCCCCTCACCGGCCTCGCCGTCGCGTTCGGTGACGTCTCCCACCCCCACGGCCCCCGCGCCGCAACCCATGCAGCAGCCGAGCATGTGGAGAAGCATTGCCGGCGGCGTCCTGGGAGGGCTCATCGGCGGGATGCTCTTCCGCAGCCTGGGGTTTGCCGGCGACGGCACGTCCGGGGGCGGGATCGGCCTGATGGACATCGTTCTGATAGGAGCCATCCTCTATTTCATCTACCGGTTTATCAAGAGACGCCGCGAGCAGGAAGCCACCGCCGGCGCTTACACCCAGGGAGGCTTCACGGGAACGGCGACGCCGGGCTACACCCCTCCGATGGGCAGCCCCGCAGCCGAGAACAACGATGTGGAGCGAGGGATCTCGCACGTCCGCCAGATGGACGCGGGGTTCGACGAGAAGGCCTTCACCGACGCCTGCATGGATGTGTTCTTCCAAGTCCAGGGGGCCTGGGCAAATCGCGACATGTCGACGGCTCGCGATGTCCTGACCGACGAAATGTACGGGATTCTCTCGGAGGATGCCCGTAAGCTCAAGGCCGAGAAGAAGATCAACCGGCTGGACAACATCGCCGTGCGCTCCGTAGACATCACCGAGGCCTGGCAGGAGTCGGGGCAGGATTTCATCACGGTGAAGTTCTACGCCAACCTGCTGGACTACACGATCGACGAGTCGACGAAAGAGGTGCTCTCCGGCAGCAGGACGGAGCCCGTGAAGTTCGAAGAGTACTGGACCTTCACGCGCCCCGTCGGAAAGAACGCATGGAAGCTCTCGGCCATCCAGCAGCCGCAGTGAATAATCGGGACTCGGGTATAGGGTCTCGGGTCTGGGAAAAACAACAGGGGCCTTGCGATTTTCGCAAGGCCCCTACCCTTTTGCCCGATATCCGATTCCCGATTGCCTGTTGTTCAGTGCGTCTGCCTGATGTTGGCTTTGGCCCAGTCGATGAGCTCCTGGATGGACGTGCCCATTGGGAAGAACTGGACGATGCCGATCTCCTTGAGCCGGGGGATGTCCTCGTAGCTGAGAAAACCGCCCGCCGTCACGCCGATGTCGCGGGCGCCGGCCTCGTCGAGCAGCTGCATGACCCGGCGGAGGTCGTCGATCCTGGCGCCGGGAAGGGTCGTGATCCCGATGTGGTCCACGTCCTCCTGGATGGCCGAGTTCACGATGGCCTCCGGCGTCTGGGTTTCCGTGTAGATGATCTCGAAGCCCGACTCCCGGAAGGCCAGGGCGAGCCTCACCACGGCGTTCTCGTGCCCTTCCCCGAACTTGGCCATGAGGATCCTGACCCGCTTCTCGTCCTGCATCTTCCCTCCCCCGCGCACCCGCCGAACGGGCCCCCGCGTCACACCGCGCCCCGGGCGTTCGGGCCGCGTGTTCACTTATAGAAAACCGGCCGCAGAGGTGTCAAGCAAATTGAGAAACGCCGTTCCCCGGTGAATCGGTCTACATGCAGATTGACAATCTCCTTTCTTCGGCTTATAGGCTTTCTTTGCCTCGGGGCCGCATCGGCGCCCGGCACCCGGGTCGCAAGCGCGCCTTCCGGGCGAGTGCCTCCGGCATTCGCCCGGCTCCAAGTTTGCGCAAGGGTCGACGGCGGCAGGGTAGTCCCCGCGGGGGTGACCATCATGATCACGGACAGCATTTATCTCAGCGAGCTCCTGAACCGCCCTCTTCTGGACAAGAAAGGGGATCCCATCGGGAAAATCCGGGACCTCAGCGTCGCACCCGGCGACCCCTTCCCCTGCGTGGAGGGCCTCTACGTCAAGACCCCTCGAGGCACGGCCTTCATTTCCATGAGGGAGATCCATGTGCTCAACAAGCGGGTGGTCACGATCCGGGGGGACGAGACCTCCATCACCTACGCCGAGCCCCGCGAGAAGGAGATCCTCATCGCGAAACACATCCTGGACAGGCAGATCGTCGACGTCAACGGCGTGAAGGTCGTCCGGGTCAACGATGTGCAGCTCGGCCACGTCAACGACCACTTCTGCGTGCTCGCCATCGACGTGGGCTTCGGGGGGCTCATCCGGAGGCTCGGCTTCGGCAGGGCCCGGAAGGGCACCCTGATCCCCTGGCGGTACGTGACGACGCTCGAGCCCGGCCTCGACCGGCTCACGCTGACGATGACCCGCAAGAGCCTCGCCGAGATGCACCCCGTCGACATGGCCGAGATCCTCTCCCAGGTCTCGATGCAGGAGCGGACGGCCCTGCTGAGCAAACTCGACGAGGACACGGCGGGCGACGTGATCGGCGAGCTCGATGACGAGACGGCCGCCAGGATCATCAGCGAGATGGAGCCGGAGAAGGCCGCCGACGTGCTCGAACACATGGACCCCGACGAGGCGGCCGACGTGCTGGGCGACCTGCCCGAGAAGAAGGCCGTGGAGCTCCTGAGCCGCATGGACAGGGAAGAGGCCGAGGAGGTCCGGGAGCTCCTCGAACACGACGAGGACACGGCGGGCGGCCTCATGACGACGGACTACGTCAGCTTCCCGCCGGACATGACGGCCGAGGAGGTCATGAAGGAGCTTCGGCTCGTGGCGCCCGACATCGAGATGATCTACTACCTCTACGTCGTCGACCGTGAGGAACGCCTGCTCGGGGTGCTTTCGCTCAAGGACCTGATCCTGGCGGCGCCGAAGGCGGAGCTCGCGAGCATCATGGTGACCAACCCCAAGCGGGTCCTTGCCTCGGAGGACAAGAAAGAGGTGGCCGAGATGGTCTCGCGGTACAACCTCTACGCGATCCCCGTCGTGGACAAATCGGATCGCCTCCTCGGCATCATCACCGTGGACGACGTGGTGGACATGCTGCTGCCCACGCCGCTGAGGAGGAAACGCTAGGCCATGCTCGAGCGGATCCGGAGAATCGACAGGCGGGGCATCGTTTTTTTTCTCAGCATCGTCGGGCCGGGGATCATCACGGCCAACGTGGACAACGATGCCGGCGGGATCGCCACGTACTCGGTGGCCGGTGCGCAATACGGCTATGCGCTGCTGTGGTCCCTGATCCCGATGCTCTTCGTGCTGTTCATGATCCAGGAAATGGTGGCCCGCCTGGGGGTGGTCACCGGCAAGGGCCTCTCCGACCTCATCCGGGAGCAGTACGGGGTCAGGGTCACCTTTTTCACCATGCTCGCCCTGCTGATCACGAACTTCGGGAACATCACCGCGGAATTCGCGGGGCTGGCGGCCAGCCTCGAAATCTTCGGCGTGAGCCGCTACGTCTCGGTGCCGCTGGGGGCGGCGGCGGTATGGTACCTGGTCGTCTGGGGGAACTACCGCATCGTCGAGAAGGTGTTCCTCTTTGCCTGTACCGTCTATCTCTCCTACGTGATCTCCGGCTTCATGGCGAATCCCCCCTGGGGGGAGGTCCTGACGGCCATGGTGATCCCGACCTTCCGTCTCGAGCAGAACTACCTCTTCATGCTCATCGGCATCATCGGGACGACGATCGCACCCTGGATGCAGTTCTACCAGCAGTCCTCCATCGTGGAAAAGGAGATCCACGTCAAAAACTATCGGTATGTCTGGTGGGACGTCCTCTCGGGGTGCGTGTTCGCCGTCATGGTGGTGTTCTTCATCATGGTGGCCTGTTCGGCCACCCTGCACGCAAACGGCATCCCGGTCAAGACGGCGGAAGACGCCGCCGTCGCGCTGGCCCCGCTGGCGGGCAGGCACGCCAGCATCCTCTTCGCCATCGGCCTGGCCAACGCGTCGCTGTTCGCCGCCTCCATTCTGCCTCTCAGCACGGCCTACAGCATCTGCGAGGGGATGGGATGGGAGGCGGGGGTCAACAAGGATTTTCGGGAGGCGCCCCAGTTCATGGGGCTCTACACGGGCCTGATCGTGCTCGGCGCCGCCCTCATCCTGATCCCGGGCGCCCCGCTGATCTGGATCATGCTCGTCTCCCAGGTGATCAACGGGATCCTCCTGCCCTTCGTCCTCATCTTCATCCTTCTGCTCGTGAACAATAGGGAACTGATGGGCAGCCGCGTCAACGGGCGTCTCTACAACGGGTTTTCCTGGCTGACCGTGCTGATCCTCATTGTCCTGACCTTGATCCTGCTGGTCATGACCGTCCGGGACATGTTCGCGGGCTGACGGGCCGGCAAGCCCCCCGCACAGGCCGTCAGGCCGGGCGGAGCAGCTCGCCGCACCGGCCGATGGACGGGGCGTCTCCGGCGAAGACGGACCGCATCTCCTTCCGGATGTTCTTGACGAGACCGGAGAGGACCTTTTTGGGCCCGATCTCCAGGATCGTGTCGACGCCCATCCTCGCCATCCGCTCGATCGTTTCCTGCCAGCGGACCGGCGAGACGATCTGCCTGGCCAGAAGCTCCGCCGCGTTGCCCTCGTCGTACAGGACGCCGGGGTCGCAGTTCGGCACGACAGGGCGCTGGAAGGGGCGGAAGACGGCCTTTCCCAGGTCTTCCCGAAACCGCTCGGCGGCGTGGGCGAGCAGGCGGCTATGGCACGGGGCGCTGATCGGCAGGCGGACCACCAGCCTCGCCCCGATTCCCCTCGCCCGTTCCATGAGCCTCTCGACGGCGCGGGCATGACCGGAAACCACGGCCTGGTTCGGCGCATTGAAGTTGGCCACATCGGCGGGCTCGCCGTCCCTCGAGCATACCAGAGCCAGGGCGTTCACCTGTTCGAGGGTCAGGCCTACGACGGCGGCCATGGCGCCGACACCCTGCGGGACGGCCTCCTCGTGGTGCCGCGCCCGCGAGCGGACGAGCGTCAGGACCCCCTCGAGGTCGAGGCCGCCGGCGGCGTAGATGGCGCTGTACTCGCCGAGGCTGTGCCCCGCCATCACCGCGGGCTCCAGGGGAATCCTCCTGCGGATGGCTTCGTAGGCCGCGATCTCGAAGACGACGACGGCGATCTGCGTGTTCACGGTCCGGTCGAGGCGCTCCTGCGGGCCGCTGAGGCACAGAGAAAGGATGTCGTCGCCCAGGATGTCGCAGGCCCGTTCAAAGACGCCCCGGAACGTGACGTCCCCGGCGCAGAGATCCGCCCCCATGCCCACGAACTGGGACCCCTGTCCCGGGAAGACAACGCCTGTTTTTCCCATGGTCATTCTCCCTTGGCCGTGACGACCCATCGCCGACGACGCTGCAAGCCGAGGGCGCCCAGGATGCCCTGCGAAGTTCGGAAGTGAAGAAGAGCGGAAGAACGGCGTGGAAGGGGATGCTCTTCCGATTTTCGCCGCCTCGATGCGAAAGACAAGGGCAGAAAGAAGGGCGCTCGCATGCCGGAGAGCTATGCTTCCATGACGTACGTGCCCGGCGCCCTCTCCAGGGGAGGGTACCTCGGGGACCCGAGCGCGGGCGGGGCCCCGGGGGAAGCGCTCCGGGCGCTCAGCCACCCGGCCCAGTCGTCCCACCAGGATCCTCGCCTCTCTTCCTGCCTGCTGAGCCATCGCTCCGAGTCCGTCTCGCCCCGGGCCTCGCCGGCCCAGAACTTCCTCCTCGAGGTTTCCGACGGCGGGTTCACGATGCCCGTGATGTGCCCCTCGCTGGACAGGACATAGCGGACGGGGCTCCGGACCTTGTCGCAGACCATGAAGGTGCTCCTCCAGGGGCAGATGTGATCGAGCTGCGTCCCGACGGCGTAGAGGGGCTGCGTGATCCGTCCCAGGTCGATGGGCCTCCCCCCGAGGTGCAGGGCGTCCCTGCCCACGAGCCTGTTCTTCAGGTAGAACTCGCGCAGGAAGAAGGAGGCCATCGCCGCCGGCAGGCGCGTGCTGTCGCTGTTCCAGAACAGCAGGTCCGATCTGGGCGGCGGCAGTCCGTAGAGCAGACTGTTCGTGAAGTTCCGCCAGATCAGGCTGTCCGATCCGAGGAGACGGAAGGCCAGCTCGATCCATTTCTCGCTCAGGACCCCGCGGAGCGCCATCTCGGCCTCGAGCCATTCGACGGATTTCTGGGTCACGAAGAACCCGATGTCGCCCGGCTCGGAGAAGTCCACAAGGGTTGAGAACAGGCTCCAGTCGGCCACGGGGAAGGGCCGTGCCGTTCCGGGCGGCTCCCGGTTGAGCCAGGCCATCAGGGTCGTGAGGGCCGTCCCCCCGATGCAGTACCCCGCCGCGTGGACCGGTGCGCCCCGGCAGACGGCGCTTGCGACCCGGATCGCCTGCAGGGCGCCGCGGAGCATGTAGTCGTCGAAGGTGACGTTGCGCATCGAGGGGTCGGGGTTCTTCCAGCTGATCATGAAGACGGTGAACCCCCTGTCGCGCAGGTAGCGGACAAAGCTCGCGGGCGGGGTGAGGTCGAAGATGTAGAACTTGTTGATCCAGGGCTGGATGAAGACGACGGGGACGGGGTAGGTCGCCTCCGTCGCCGGCTCGTACTGGATCAGCTCCATCAGGTCGTTGCGGAAGACGACGGCGCCGTGGGTCGTGGCGATCTCGCGGCCGACCCGGAAGGCCCGGGTGTCCGCCATCCGCATCAGGGGGTGACCCTCGAGGAGGTCCTCCGCGAAGGACCTCAGCCCCCGGGCGAGGCTCTCGCCGTTGGTGTCCATGAACCGTTTGACGGCGGCGAAGTTCGTCCAGAAGTAATTCGAGGGCGACAGGCCGTTGAGGAGCTGCCGGGTCCAGAAGAGCATCCGTTCCCGCTGCCTGCCCTCGAGGCCGGGCGACTGCACGATCAGGTCCCGGATCCAGCTCTGGCAGATGGCATGGTGACGGCGGGCCAGCTGCCCCGCCCATTTCAGCGCCTCGAGAAAATCGGGCTTCCGGGTCTCTTCGCCCGCCTGCGTTTTCCCGAAACCCGTCAGATTCCCCATTTCCTCCAGGGTCGCCTCCTGGAGCTGCAGGGCCAGGTCCGCCTGCCGCCCCGCCAGCTCCAGCGGCCGATCCCGCCAGCACTGCTCGACGTCCTTCAGCGCGGAGAAAATGTCGAAGGGGTCCATGGTTGCGGCCTCCTCCAGGGACGGGTCAGTTGTTCTTGACGTATCGCCCGATGTACTCGACCAGTTCCCCCAGGGTCATCTCCTCGGTCAGCATGTCCAGGGAGACCTTCAGGGGGAACCTCTCCTCGAGGAACACCTGCAGATTGACGGCCGCCATGGAGTCGTAGTCGGGGATGTCCCCCAGGCGCATCCGGGGCGTGATCGGGACCTTGCCGACATCGGGGAAGAGCTCCACGATGCCGCTCTGGACGGTGGCAAGAATCGTCTCGTTCATCTCTTCTCTTCTCCTCTCTTTCTGCGGGATGGTCAGATGCGGATCAGGTTTGCCCCCCAGGAGAGCCCTCCCCCGAAGGCCGCGATGACGGCGAGATCCCCCGCTGTGAGGTCTCCCCGGGCGACGGCCTCGTCCAGCGCGATGAGCACCGATGCGCTGGCCGTGTTGCCGTAGCGGTCGAGGTTGACGAAGAACTTCTCCCTCGGGATGCCCAGCTGATCGGCGATGCCGTAGAGAATGTGGATGTTGGCCTGGTGACAGATGAAGCGCTTCACCGCCTCCGGCGCCACGCCGGCTTCCTCGAGAAGCCTGCGGATGACCTTCGGTCCCTTGTCCAGGGTGAAGGCGAAGACCTCCTCGCCCTTCATCCGGAAAAAGGCCGAGCGCGGGCCGGGCATTTTCTCGAAGGGCAGCATCGTGCCTCCCCCGGGAACGCAGATCGTGTCGCTTCGGCTGCCGTCGGTGCCGAGGCAGGAGTGCAGGACCCCCCGCGGGCAGCCGCTTGCCGACTGGAACAGGACGGCGCCCGCCCCGTCCCCGAAAAAGGGGTACGTCGCGAAGTCCCTGGGGCTGAGGATCCTGGAATACATCTCGGCGGCGACGAACAGGATCGTCCGGAATGAACCCGACCGGATGAGGGAGTCGACGACGGCGATGCCGTAGGAGCTGCCGGAGCAGACGGAATTGATGTCGAAGGCGAAGGCGTTTCGGGCCCCCAGCAGGTGCTGGACACGCGTTGCCGTGGCCGGCTGCATCCGGTCCGGGGAGGAGGTGGAGAGGACAATCCCCTCCAGGTTCTCGGGCGGAAAATCGATTTTCCCGAGGCAGGCGCGGGCGGCGGCGAAGGCGAGGTCGGACGTGCATTGATCCTCGGCCGCGTGCCTGCGGGTCTGCACGCCCGTTTTCTCCGCGATCAGCCGGCGCGCCTCGGACGAAAACTGGGTGAGGTCCTCGTTTGGAATGATCCTGTCGGGAAGGAAACTGCCTGTGGAAAGGATGTGGGCCCGTCGCATCTCCGTGTCCCCCGAGATGTCGGTTTGCCTGTTCGTCCTCCCGTTGCCTGGATTTGCTTTTTCGTTCCGTTCGGCCTCACGGCCGTAAAGACAATGAAATGCTGCAACTCTCGTGCCTTCAGCCGTTACCCCGGCAGAGGCGGCCCCTTTCGGTGTGTGCGGGGCGGAAAGGAGGTGGAGCCGGTGAGCGAAACCGGGCAACGATGGGCAAGCTCACGAAATCAAGAGGAACAAGTCAAGACTCGATGACGCGGCCGGGGAAAGCCCCGGCCGTCAATCGAGCGGCCTGTCCGTCCAGAACTCGTATTGCTCGCCCCGATCGTTGATCAGGATCGACGTCACCTCGCCGAACCTGAGCCGGACACGCTTTCCCTCGAATTCGTAGCCCCAGGGGCACCAGCCCCTCTTGGCGTCGAGGAGCCATCTCTGCCCGTTGGCACGCTCGACGATCAGCTCCCCCGTGTGGAGGTCTTCGACCAGGAGGGCCTCCTCGAGGGCCTCTGCATCGTTCATGGGCGCATTCCTCGTTCGGATTTCGGTTGACGGGCCGTCCGCCTTCCGTTACAGGTTGATGCAACGGAGGTCAAGATGAAACCCGACAGCGACAGGACCTGCGGGCGCTGCATCTTCCACAGTCCCCGGACCGACGCCGAGCCGGAAAAGTGCTGGCGGTTCGCCCGCTTCGTCGAGCACGTCCTCAGCGACGCCACGAGGGACTGCGAGTACTTCACGGCCGCGGCCCGATCCGCGTCGTGAGGCGACCGGGGTCGCGTCCGCCCGGCGGGACTGCGTTCGCTTCCCCGTCCTTCCGATGCCCCGGTCACCGAAAGATCTCGATGAACCCCACGTAGGCGACGGACGCCTCCTTCGTGTCGTCCGAGTCGTTCATGATCCCGAGGGTCGCCCTGGCCGGCGGGTCGGTCCCGAAGGCCCTTCGGTAGTCGTCGAGGACGTTGCGCTCCTCCACGATCCACCGCCCGAGGTACTTTTTCCCTTTCTGCAGGACGATCATCTTCGCGTTCGACGCGTAGGGGTTCGTGAGGACCCCCCCCTCGTCCTCCCGGCTGGCCCAGATGTAGTTGAGCGCGCTGTGCGGCGGGTATTCCCCGTAGAGGGCCTTGGCCAGGCCGTATTTCGCCCTGTCGAAGGCCGAGGCCGTCGACGGGTCGTATTCGAAAAGGACGTAGATCCTCAGCGGGTAGTCGTCCCCTTCCTTGACGCGGGCATTGCCCTTTTCATAGACGTTCTCGACCTTCCATTTCCAGCGCAGGCGGGGGTAGTCGTAGACGTCGAAGGGGCTCCGGTAGACGATGGCCGAGGCCGAGGCCCGGCTTTTGGCCCGGAGCACCGACTCCCGCTCCTGGTGCTCGATGCGGTAGCGGGTGTGCTCCTGAATCTTCGGGAACGTCACGGGGCGCCAGGCGGCCAGATCGGAGAATTCCTCCCGCAGCAAAAACCCTGCCTGTGCGGCCGCGAGGGCCGGCAGAAACGCGAGACCGGCCAGGATCAGGATCGCTCCCGAGGCACGGTTCATCGAACGTGTGCGTCTTTTCCCGGTTGCATCCATGCCGGGCATCAGAATTCCTTGCCGAATTCGCTCGGTGAAACCCCGCCCTCGCCCCGCTTGATATGGCGCACCCCCTTGGCCCCCGCGATGACCACGTCGGAGGCCAGGCCCATGAACAGGCCGTGCTCCACGACCCCGGCGCGGGCCTTGATCTTTTCCGCCAGTGCGTGAGGCCTCTCGATCGGGCCGAAGTTACACTCCAGGATCCAGTTGCCGCAGTCCGTGTGGTAGGGGCTGCGGTCGGCGTTTCGGCGCAGGGAGACCTTCGCGCCCAGGGACTCGAGGAACATCGCCTGGGAGCGCCAGCCGAAGGGGATCACCTCCACGGGGACGCAGCGCTTCCGCCCGAGGACGGGCGTGAGCTTGGATTCGTCGACGACGATCACCTCGCGCCGGCTGGCCTCGGCGATGATCTTCTCCCGCAACAGGGCCCCTCCGCCGCCCTTGATCATGTTGAGCTGCGGGTCCACCTCGTCGGCCCCGTCGATCGTGAGGTCGATCACGGGGATCTCGTCGAAGGCCCTCAGGGGCATGCCGCAGCGCATGGCCTCCTCCTCGACCTGGTAGGAGCTGGGCACGCCGATCACGTCCTTGAGCTGTCCGGCCTTGAGCTTCTCCGCCAGGATCGCCACGGCGTGGATGGCCGTGCTTCCGTGGCCGAGCCCGACGATCATCCCCGATTGCACGAGGTCGGCGGCGTAGGCCGCCGACTGCCGCTTGAGCTGGATCGTATCGATGGTCATGTCTCCCTCCTTTCTGTGCCGTGCCGTCCTTGCGCCCCCTTCATCGCCTCGCCGAGGACCCTGCCGCCGCCCCCGCTGAGGATGCGACCGGCCCCCTCGTCCCTTTGCCGCATCCCCGGCTACTGGATCCCCTCGCTGAGCAGGGCAAGGCGCCCGCCGATGTCGGGACCGAGGTGCAGCCGGATGACCCGGCGCCCCCTGGCGAGCAGGGCCTGCCGGTCGCCCGCCGCCTGGGCGGCCTCGAGAATGCCGAAGGTCAGGGCGGGCGCCTGCGCCCCCGGCCCGTCCGGGATCGGGACATCCTCTTCGCAATCCGCCGTGAGCTGAATGAAGACCCCCCGTCCCCCGTCGCCCTTGTGAAGCTGTCCCGTCGAGTGCAGAAAGCGGGGCCCGTAGCCCACGGTCACGGGCACCCGGTATCGGTCGCGAAGCCTCGTGCGGAAGATCTGGAGAAGGATGTCCGTCTCGTCCGAGGGCGGCAGCCAGGCCATGATCGAAATGTAGCCCCCGGGCGGGATATCCTCCAGGAAGCCCTCCAGGGCGCTCATCGTGTCCGTCCCCTTCACGGCGCCGTATACCTCGACGCCCCCGAAGCGCAGGGCCGGGCTTTCCTCCGGAAGCCGTCCTTGCGCCTTGAAGGCCTTGATCGCTTGGCGGGCGGCGGCCTTGGCGGCCTCCACGTCGGGCTGGTCGAAGGGGTTGACCCCCAGGAAGCGGCCGGCCACGGCGGTGGCCATCATCCAGAGGAAGAACTGCCCGCCCAGATCGCAGGGGTCGTGGACGCGGAGGATCTCCACGGGGTGCCCCGCCTCCTCGAGGGAGCGGACGAAAGCGGTGCGAAGCGGCTCGCCGGCCGCTTCCAGCCCCACGAAGAGACGATCCGCCCCGTACGTCTCCGTCCTGCCCGGCGCCTCGCGGAGCACCGGGAGGATCCCCTTGCCCTCCTTGCCCGTGCTCTCGGCGACGAGCTGCTCCACCCAGTCGCCGAAGTACTGCAGCGAGGGCGAGGTGATCAGCGTGAGCTTGTCGCGGCCCAGCTGCGCGAGCCTCCCCAGGTATGCCCCCAGCCGGGCCCCGCGGTTGTCGCCCGCCACGGGGCAGTTGCCGGCGTCGCAGTTGGCGGCCATCGTCGCGGCCCGCTCGAGGATGGTCCCGATGTCGACGCCGATCAGCGCCGCCGGAACCAGGCCGAAGAACGAAAGGGCCGAGAATCGCCCGCCGATGTCCGGGTCGTTCAGGAAAACCCGGCAGAACCCGTGTTCCCGGGCGAGCGCCTCGAGGGCCGAACCCGGGTCCGTGACGGCCGCGAAGTGCCGCCCGGCCCTGTCCCCGCCCAGCCTTTCGACCGCCCACCGGTGAAAGAACTTGAACAGCGAGAGGATCTCGACGGTCGTCCCCGATTTCGACGAGACGACGAAGAGCGTCCGGTCGGGGTCGAGATCGAGCGCGACGCGCAGCACGGCGCCCGGGTCCGTGCTGTCGAGGATGGAGAGCTCCGGGCAGCCGGGCGCGCTGCCGAAGGTCTTCGCGAAAACCTCGGGGGCGAGGCTCGATCCGCCCATCCCCAGGAGCACCACCCGCGCAACCCCCCCGGAGCGAACAGCCTTCGCAAAGGCATCGATCTCGCCCACGCGCTCCAGCATCGCCGATGGGCTTGCGAGCCAGCCGAGGCGGTTGGCGATCTCCTTCGGGCCGGGTTTCCAGACGGTGTGATCCTTCGCCCAGATCCGGTCCATGACTCGCTCCCTCTGCAGCTCGGCCAGCGCCTCGTCGATCCGGTCCCGCAGGGAGCCGGCCTCGGTGGACTCGGGGACCCAGCCGGCCCGGAGCTCGTCGCGCTTCGAACGGATGCTCCCCATCAGGGCGTCGAAGGACGTCTCGAAGGCCAGCACCCCCTCGCGCTGCAGCGTCTCGGCGATCTCGTCCATGCGGATGCCCAGGCCCTCGATCTCGACGAGCACCCTCCGCGCTTCCCGCAGACCCCGGCAGAGCGTGGGCTCGACCTTCCCGTGATCGAGAAAGGCCTCGAGGGTGGCGGGGGGAAGGGTGTTCACCGTGTCGGGGCCGATGAGCCCATCCACGTAGAGCGTGTCGGGGTAGCGGGGGTTTTTCGTGCCCGTGCTGCCCCAGAGCAGCCGCTGCACCCGGGCGCCTTTTGCCGCCAGCGCCTTCCAGCGCTTCCAGGCGCGGATCGCCCGGAAGCGTCCGTAGGCGAGCTTCGCGCAGGCGACGGCCGCCTTGCCCTGCAGGTCTTTGTTTCCCAGGGCCTCGAGCCTTTTGTCCACGGCCGTGTCGATCCGGCTCACGAAGAAGGAGGCCACCGAGGCCACGCGCCGCAGGTCGCCTCCCCGGGCGGCGAGCCGCTCGAGGCCGGCGATGTAGGCCCGCACCACGGCCTCGTAGTGGGCAAGGGAGAAGATGAGGGTCACGTTGACGTTGACCCCCTGCCCGATCAGGGCCTCGATGGCGGGGATGCCCTCGGGTGTGGCGGGGACCTTGATCATCGCGTTGGGCCTGTCCAGGGCCCTGAAGAGCGTCCTGGCCTCGGCGACGGTCCCCTCGGTGTCGTAGGCGAGCTTCGGGTTCACCTCGAGGCTCACATAGCCGTCGGCGCCCCCCGAGGCGTCGTAGACGGGCCTGAGAAGATCGGCCGCCCGCCGGATGTCGTCGAAAGCTAGGGCGAGGTAGATCTCGTCGTTGGTCCTGCCCTCTTCGACAAGTTCACGCAGCGCCCCGTCGTAATCCGCGCTTCCCGCGATGGCCTTCTCGAAGATGGTGGGGTTGGACGTGACGCCGGAGACCCCCCGGGCGACGAGGGCCTCCAGTTCGCCGGAGGCGAGCAGCGAGCGGCGGATGAAATCCAGCCAGATGGACTGGCCCAGACGGTTGAGGTCCTTGATCGCGCTCACCCGGAAGCCCTCCTCGAGCACGACGGGCGCTATGGGCGTTCAGGGGCGGAAGGTCCGATACGGCCCGGGGCGGAAGCGGGGAGCGCCTCCCGGCTGCCGGGCCGCGCCCCGCGCAGGAAAAAAGCAGCGCATCAGCGCGCTGCTTCCTGTATACACAATCTCCCCGGATTAGACAAGCGCAGGGGAGGCGGTTTTTTCGAACCCGGCGGACCCGCCCGGGCTTCCTACTCCCTGCCGAGGAGCTTGAGCGCCCTGGCGACGACGTTCTCCACGGTGAAGCCGAACTTCTCCATGAGCGCATCGCCCGGCGCCGAGGCCCCGAAACGGTCGATACCGATCACGTCGCCCTCGTCGCCCACCCACTTCCACCACCCCAGGGTGGCACCGGCCTCGACGGCCAGGCGCTTCTTCACCGCGGGGGGGATGACCGCGTCGCGGTAGCCCTGTGCCTGCTCCCGAAAGAGCTCCCAGGAGGGCATGGAGACGACGCGGGCGCGCACCTTCTTCAACGCAAGCTCGTCGGCCGCCCGGAGCGCGAGCGAGACCTCGGAGCCCGTGGCGAGCAGGACGATGTCGGGATGATCGCCCCCGTCGACGAGCACGTAGGCCCCGCGGCCGACCCCCTCGGCGACGGGGTACTTCGAGGCGTCGATAACGGGCAGGTTCTGCCGTGAGAAGACGAAGACCGTCGGGTTGCGACGCTGGAGGGCCGCCTTCCAGGCGGCCAGCGTCTCGTTGGCGTCGGCCGGCCGCAGGACCGTCAGGTTCGGCACGGCCCGCAGGGCCGTGAGCTGCTCGACGGGCTGGTGCGTGGGGCCGTCCTCGCCCACGCCGATGCTGTCGTGGGAGAAGATGAAGAGGACCCGCAGATGGGAGAGCGCCGCAAGACGGATCGGCGGTCGCATGTAGTCGGAAAAGACGAAGAAGGTCCCCGTGAAGGGGAGGATCCCGCCGTAGGCGGCAAGCCCGACGGCGATGGCGCCCATGGCGTGCTCGCGTACCCCGAAGTGGATGTTGCGGCCCTCGTAGCCCCACGGTCCGCCGACTGAGCCCTGTACGCCGGCCGGTTTCTCGCCGGGCCTCTGGAAATCGCCCATGCCCTTGAGCCAGGCAAAGACGGAGTTGTTCAGATCGGCCGTGCCGCCGATGAGTTCGGGGATGTTCTTTCCGAGGATCTGCAGGATCTCCTCGGATGCCTTTCGCGTGGCGACGGATTTCCCCGCGGGGTACGCGGCCAGCCCCTTGTCCCATCCCTCCGGCAGCAGGTCGGCCTTGCGGCGCTTGAACTCGTCGGCCAGCTCGGGGAAGGCCTTTTCGTAGCGCTCCAGCATGGCGGCCCAACGTCCCTCGAGCTGCTTGCCCCTCGACTGGGCCCAGCGGAAGACCTTGAGGGCCTCCTCGGGCACATGAAATGTCGGCTCCAGCGGCCAGCCGAGATTCTTCTTTGTTTCCTCGGCTTCCTTCGGCCCGAGCGGGGCCCCGTGGGCCTCGTAGCTGCCCTGTTTGCGGGGCGAGCCGTACCCGATGACCGTGCGCACGCAGATGAGGGAGGGCCTGCCGGTCTCCTTTTTTGCCTCCTCGATCGCCTCGTCGATGGCGGCGAGGTCGTTGCCGTCCTCGACGGCCTGCACGTGCCAGCCGATGGCCCCGAAGTGCTGGGCCAGGTTCTCCGTGAAGGAAAGATCGGTCGAGCCGGCCAGCGAGATTCGGTTGTCGTCGTGCAGGACGATGAGCTTGCCCAGGCCCAGGTGGCCCGCCAGGGCGCAGGCCTCGTTGGCCACCCCCTCCATCAGGTCGCCGTCGCTGGCCAGCACGTAGGTGTAATGGTCGACGAGGGGGAACCCCTCGCGGTTGAAGCGGGCCGCCATGTGGGCCTCGCCGATGGCAAGCCCCACGGCGTTCGAGATTCCCTGACCCAGCGGTCCCGTGGTGACCTCGACCCCGTCGTGTCCGTGCTCGGGGTGGCCGGGCGTGAGGCTGTCCCACTGGCGGAATTTCTTGATCTCGGCAAGCGAAAGCTCGTAGCCCGTCAGGTGCAGGAGCGCGTAGAGCAGCATGGAGCCGTGACCCCCGGACAGCACGAAGCGGTCCCGGTTGGGCCAGCGGGGATTTGCCGGGTTGAACCGCAGGTGCCGTGTCCACAGGACATAGGCCATGGGCGCCGCCCCCAAAGGCAGGCCGGGGTGCCCGGACTTCGCCTTCTCGATGGCGTCGACGGCGAGCATGCGGATGGTGTTGATGCAAAGCGTGTCGGTCTGGTTCATCGGGTCGAACGACTCCTTGTTCAGGTTTCTAATCCGAGCCCCCGCACCGCAGCCCCCAGGAGGGCCGCCCCGGGGTTCGTGATGACATGCACGGGGATTTGCGAGACGAGATCCCGCATCCGTCCCTTCCGGAGGAAGGCCTCCTCGAAGCCGCCTTTTTTCAAAAACGGAAGCACCCGCGGCGGGATCCCTCCCCCGAGGTAGACGCCTCCCGTGGCCAGGGTCTTCAGGGCCAGGTTGCCCGCCTCGGCCCCCAGGATGGAGGCGAAGAGGTCGATGGCCCTGACACAGATATCACAGGGATTTTCCGGGTCAAGCGCTTTTTCGACGATGACGGGCACCGGGTCGGGGGCCCGGGACAGCGCCTCCGTGAGCCATGGGGGCTCCTCGCCGCGGCCTTTGTCCCGAAGGAACCCGTAGAGGTTCGCAATCCCGATCCCCGAGCAGACCCGCTCGTAGCTCACGTGCCCGTGACGTGCCCGGTGAAATGCGAGGAGTTCGTCCTCGAACGGCGTGCCCGGGGCGAAGTCGGCGTGCCCCCCCTCGGTGGCGAACGCCCGGTGGCGCTTCCCGTCCCAGACCGTGAAGGCCTCGCCGAGGCCCGTCCCCGGCGCGATGACGGCCCGGTTGCCGCGGCGGGCGGCTCTGCCTTCCCGCAGAGGGACGAGATCCGTTCGCCGCAGCAGAGGCAGGGCGGCGGCGACGGCCTCGACGTCGTTGAGCAGCGTCACCGACCTGAGGCGGAGCGTCTTGCGGAGGCGGGCCCCGTCGACGGCCCACGGCAGGTTCGTGATCCGCGTGGTCCCCTCGAGCACCGGCCCGGCCACGGCCAGGACCGCCTTGGTTGCCGCGCGCCCCGTCTTGCCGAGGAAATGCCGGGCGGCTTCCTCCAGGCTGTCGAGATCGGCACTGCGGTAGACGGCCTGCGCCAGGGGCCGACGCGGCCCGCGCTGCCGGGTGAAGAGACCGAAGTGGAGCTTGGTTCCGCCGATGTCACCGGCCAGCAGCATGAGGCTGTCCCTTTCGTTGCCGTTCCTTGCGTCTTTGCCCCGCGAGGGGTCCCTGCGGGATGACGGCGATGCAGAGGCCCTCGCGGACGGCCGTCCCGCCCCCCATGCCCCTTCCCCTCAGGCTTTGCGGTAGAACCGCGCCAGACGCTCGGGGGACATCCCCGCGTAGTAGAGGGCGACGACGACCCCGTTTCGCACGGTGCAGGCCAGGACGCCTTCCTGCTGCTGTCGCCGCGCCGACGTGACCACCGGCTCGGGCAGGATGCAGATGCGCTCGCGGCGCCTCTTGATGCGGCGCATGATCTCCACGTCCTCCAGGAAGGGGATATCCGCGTAGCCCCCGATCGCCTCGAAATAATCCCGCCGGAAGAAATGGGCCTGGTCGCCGTAGGGAATCCGCGTCAGCCTCGACCGCAGGCAGGCCGCCCGGGCGATGATCCGCATCGAGGGCCTCTCCGAGTCGTAGCGCAGATCGAAGGCGCCCGCCCCGTGGCGGCCGTCCGAGAGGGTCTCGGCGATGCGCCGGAAGGCACCCGCCGGCAGTCGCGTGTCGGCATGGAGGAAGAGGAGAAAATCCCCCGTTGCCGCGGCCGCCCCCGCGTTCATCTGGCGCGCCCTGCCGGCCGGGGCGGTCAGGAGGGTCACCTCCCCGCGGGTCACGGTCCCGATCGACTCCCCGTCGGGGCTCCCGTCGACGAGGATGGTCTCGACGGGCTCGGCGCCGGCGGTCTGCCGGACGTGATCGATGAGCGCATCGAGCCGGCCGGCTTCGTGCAGGACCGGGACGATGACGGAAACCGCCGGGCCTCGTTCCGGGCGCACCCTGTCGCGGCTCATCGGGGCCCCGCGAAGCGCCTGCGGATGTCCTCCATCCGCCTGCGGTTGACCTTGAAGTCGTAGTACCCCGCCCGTGAAGCGGACCGGAAGTGGATGAGCCCGGCCGTGTCGTCGATGAGGAACTCCACGTCGTCGACGAACCGGAAGACGGCGGACCGGAATTCGACGTGGATGTAATCCGCCCCGGCTTTCGCGATCGTCGCACGGTCCATCTGCCCGATCAGCGCCAGCAGCCTATCCCGGGCCTCTTCCCGCGTGCCCTCGAAGCGAATGGGCTCGATCCGGTGCCGCTCGTCGGTGTCCTGCGTGCACACGCAGTTGGGCCTGTCCGGGCAGGGCCGGAGCCTGCCGCCCTCGAGGCCCGCCGTTTCCGCGACTGTTTGCCGGCAACCCGTCAGGAACATGAAGGTCATCGTCAAAATGAGAAGAATTCGCTTATGCATTCTGCACCCCGGACGCGGGCAGCGCATGCGATGCACACTACCACCAATCATGCCGATTTTCAACGCGGGGTGATCCCTCCTTGTTGTGCTCGGCTTCCACCCGATATCCTTGCAGGGCTTTTCGCCGGGGTGACTCATCCGCCGCCGGATTGACGGGAGGCACAGGGAATGTACAGTGGTCGAATAGATAAGATTGCGGATCGCGTTTCCCCCGCGTCGGGAGGAAGCATCCGGGAACGTGAGGATGAAGCCATGAAAAGCGGTGAGAGCATGGCGGAGCTGAAACGTTTCAGCAAGCCTGAAGAGGTGAGGAGTTTTCCCAAGGGGAAGGTGGAACGGGTCCGTATCGGGGGTGCCCTGATCGGCCGGGCGACCTTCGAGCCGGGGTGGAAGTGGTCCGAATCCGTGAAGCCGCCGGCGAAGACGAAGATCTGCGAGGCGCCGCATTTCCAGTATCGGCTGTCCGGAACCCTTCACATCGTTATGGATGATGGGACGGAGTTCGACAGCCGGGCGGGGGATGTGACGCTTCTGCCCGTGGGCCACGATGCCTGGGTGGTCGGCAACGAACCGGTCGTCCTCGTCGATTTCCACGGCATGATCGACTACGCAAGGTCGAAATGACAGATACGGGCATCCGGCTGCCGCGGGCTCACTTTTCCCGGCCTGCCGGCGGCCGGACCTGTTCGGCGTTATTCTCGACCCGCTGCGCGGGGGGAGACGTCGAGGCCTGAGTCCTTTCCGCCGGTGCCTCGCCCTTCCCGTCGGCGACCTCCGCCATGCCGGATGTCTGCCCGGGAGGCCTCGGTGCACCCGTCTCGGCAGGGGGGCCGTCGGCGGGCGCCTTCATGAGATCCTCGTACTCCTCGATCACGATGCCCCGCTTCACCATGATCCCGTAGACGATCTCGGCCCGTTTCTCCACGTACTTCGACGTGCCCGTCGGGCTGTACTTGAGCGGGTTGGGCAGCACGACGGCGAGCCTTGCCGCTTCCATGGGCGAGAGATCGGCGGCCGCTTTCCCGTAATAGTGGCGCGAGGCGGCCTCGATGCCGAAGATCCCGTCGCCCCACTCGGCCACGTTCAGGTAGAGCTCCAGGATGCGCCGCTTGGAGAGGTTGTTCTCGATGCGCCAGGTGAGGATGGCCTCCTTGAGCTTGCGCAGGGGGTTTTTCGTCGGGGACAGGAATAGATTCTTCGCAAGCTGCTGGCTGATCGTGCTGCCGCCGTACTTGAGCTTGCCCAGCTTGATGTCCTTCTCGACGGCCTTCTGGATGGCCTCGAAATCGAACCCTTCATGGGACCAGAACTTGTCGTCCTCGGCGATGAGGACGGCCTTGGCGGCGTAGGGCGAGATCTTCGAGAGCGGCACGTAAACGTGCTGAATCTTTCGGTTCTTGAGCCCCTTGAACTCCCACTCGATCTCCCTGTGGGCCATGAAGGCCGTCTTCCCCGGGTTTTTCTTCTGCAGCGCCGCCACGTCATCGTAGTAGAAGGCCGTGGAGATGTAGACGATCACCGCCCCCGCGAAGAGGATAAAACCGATGATGAGAAAGCGGAAGAATTTCTTGATCAGATCCATGCCTTGGACTCACCCCGGATGTTGAAAGGGATCTTTATCGTCTATTCGCCGGGAAATCAATCATCAATTCGGTCATCCGCGTTCCGGGGAGAACAAAGCCGCCCGCTTGGCAGGAGAGGCGGCTCGCTGTTTTCCCTCCTTTTCCCCTTTCCTCGATCCTTCCGTCGCTACTCCGCCAGGATCCGCTCGCTGTCGCTGATGTCCCGGTAGCGGTAGGGGACGGACTCGCGGATCGCCTCGGGGATCTTCCCGTACTTGCCCTCGAAGGCCTCGAGGTACTGCTCGCGTCCGCGGAAGAAGTCGACGAGCTTTTTCTTGAGCAGGTCCCGGTCCGGGAAGAGCCGGTGGGCGATCATGAGGTCCAGGTTCGCCCGGTCGCACTTGATCGGGTAGTGCAGCCCGAGGTAGTCGGGCTCGGTGCTGAAGCGCAGCTGGTATCGCAGCAGGTCGTTGTAGGTCGCCAGCGACTGGCGCAGCGTCACCTTCTCTTCGCCCTGGCCGATGGTCCCCGTGTTGGCGAGGTAGCACTTGATGCGGTTCCTGCGGATGATCTCGTAGAAGATCATCGCGTGCTCGAGCCGGTCGCCCGCCATGAAGGGATCGAGGAAGAACTCGCGCTTGAACCGGCCCGCCTCTTCGGGGTTTCCGCCGGAGCTCTCGATGGACTCGCCGTAGATGAACATCATGGTGGCCTGCTCGGGCGTGAGCTTGCTGATCACGTTGGCCAGCGGGTTGCGGGTGAGCATGACGATGCAGTGGATCCGGTCGGCGCGAAGCCCGGCGCTCGCGATCTCGAGCTTCTCCCGCGTGACGACGGCCCGGCCGTTGCCCGTCTTGCGCAGATCCTTGAAGTCCGGCATGTAGGGGTATTTCGTGATGGCCACGTTCTCCAGGAAGGCGTCCCTCGACTCGGCGGCCCGCAGGATCTCGGGCTGGTGCTCGTCGAGGCCTTCCGTCTTGACGTAGAGCCCGCCGATCTCGAAGGCGGCGTAGCTCCCGTCGAAGCCCAGGCTTCCCCCGTCGTCGCCGATCATCTCGGAGCTCTCCCGCGGCAGGCGGGCAAGCCGCCGGCACAGCGTCGTCGTCTTCCCCGTGGCCGTGAGCCCCGAGATGGCCGTGACGACCTCTGTCAGTTCCGGCCGGTCCGTCTCGAGGTCGTGGATCCAGAGCCAGTCCCTCCGGGCGCCGGCGTGCAGGAAGAGGCCCGTGCGGTCGATGGCCTTCACCCGCCAGTCCTCGAACATGAAGACGCCCTTTTTCCCCTCGCCCAGATAAATCGTGTTGCGGCAGATCTTGACCTGCTCGCCGCGCTTCTCCCCCATCCAGAGACGCACGTCGATGTCCTTGTCGAGGAGCTTCTTTTTCTTGTTGGGCTCGAAGGCCTCGTCGGTGAAAAAGAGGATCGTGTAGGTCGGTTCCTCGACGACCCTCGCCGCGGGGTAGTCCATGAGGAGCTTGAGCCCGTAGGCGATCTGTGCGTAGGGCTCGGGCATGATGAACCGCGCCGTCACGCCGTCCCGGCCGTCGCCCACCATCGTGTCGAGGCAGACGAGCTTTTCCTTGCCGAGGCGCTCCACGGCCTGCCGGGCGAGCCGCTCCTCGGGCTCGCCGAAAGGGTGGTCGACGCTGTTGCGCGTGTGGGGGGCCGAGCGGCTCATGGGCTCGGAGTCCGCGGCGACGGAGCCCACCTGTGTCTGGATCACGCCCTCGTGGCGTAGGGCGATCCGCTTGAGCTCCTCGAGCGTGCGCCCTTCGGTGAGGCGCTTTTCCTTCTTCGCGTCGTTGTAGATCCGGACGGCCGCCTTCTTGAATTCGTTCATGACACGCTCCTTGCCCGGCGGAACCGATGCCGGGGCAATCCCACAGGGTAAAGTCTAGGGAAGCCGCTGCAGGCTGTCAAGAAAATGCCCATCGCCGTCTCGTCTCTTGCATTTTTCCCCCTTCTTCCATTCCGGCTTCTCAACTTCCGCCTAGCGAGGGCTGTGCGACGATGAACTGGATGACGCCCATGAACCCGCCGCGGCGGCTCTCCACGATCTCGAGCCCCGCGGCGCGCGCGAGGGCCTCCGTCCGGTGGGTGATGGTCTCCGCGGCGAACCGCACGGTCAGGCGGTTGACGAGATCCATGAGGGGGCCGATGACGGGGCGGTCGATCCGGACGTGGTCGAACAGAAGGATCCGGCCGCCGGGTCTCGTCACCCGCGCCATCTCGCGGAGGCACGGGACGGGATCCTGCAGGGAGCACAGGACAAACGTCTCCACCGTCGTGTCGAAGAGGCCGCCGCGAAAGGGGAGGCTGCACAGGTCCGCCTCGTGGAACGTGATGCGGAGCGGCATCTTGCGGGCGCGCTCCCGGGCCTTGCGGAGCATGACGCCCGAGAGGTCGCAGGCCGTGATCTCGGCGCCCGTCGGGTAGAACCCGAGGTTGAGCCCCGTGCCGGCGCCGACCTCGAGGATCCGCCCCGATGCGCGGCGCCAGAGCACCGCCCGCCAGGGCCGAAGGTGCCGCTCCGAGAGATACTCGACCAGGCCGTAGTGCCTGGCCAGGCGGTCCCAGCGCGCTTTCGTTTCGGAAGGGCGATTGCCCCTGCACTCGTTTGCCACGTGCCGCTCCCGCGGGCTCAATTCAGTTGCGCGCCCGCCGCAACTGTTATATGAATCAAATGTTGCGGACTGTCCAGCCTGGTTCTGCTTTTCACCTTCAAACGACAGCGAGGCGGACCCCATGAAGATCACCTTCCTCGGCGCGGCGCGAAAAGTGACGGGTTCGTGCATTCACCTTTCCGTCAACGGCCTGCAGTTCCTCGTGGACTGCGGCATGCACCAGGGTCTCGATTCCGACGCGCTCAACCGGCAGCCCTTCCGGTTCGACCCGAAGGCGATCGACGTCGTCTTTCTGACCCATGCCCACGTCGACCACACGGGGCTCGTCCCGCGCCTGGTCCGCGAGGGCTTTCGGGGGAAGATCATCACGACGGCAGCCACGGCGGAGCTGTCCCGAGTGATGCTGGCCGACTCGGCCCACATCCAGGAGATGGACGCCCGGTGGATGACGAAGAAAAACCTCCGGGCCGGGAACGAAACGGCCGTCGAGCCCCTCTACACCGTCGAGGATGCCATCGCCTCCATCCCCTTCTTCGAGAAGAAAAAGTACGGCGAGATCTATGCCCTGGACAGCCTGATCCGGTACCGCTTCTGCGATGCGGGGCACATCCTCGGCTCCGGAACGATGGAGTTGTGGTACCGGGACAACCCGGAAAAGAAAATCACCTTTTCGGGCGACATCGGGAAAAAAGGCAACCCCATCATCCAGGACCCCGTGCACTCGGACGAGACCGATTACGTGGTGGTGGAGTCCACCTACGGGAACCGCCTGCACAAGGGGGTCGAGGACAGCCTCGAGGAGCTTGCCGACGCCGTCCGGACGACCTTCAAGCGGGGAGGGAACGTGTACATCCCCGCTTTTGCCGTGGGCCGGACGCAGGATCTGCTCTACCTCTTCCATAAGCTCGTCCGCGAGGGGCGCGTGCCCGCGCCGCTGGACATCTACGTCGACAGCCCCCTGGCCGAGGAGGCCACCAAGGTCTACTTCGCCCACCCCGAGCTCTTCGACGAGGAGGCGAGGAGCCTCTTCGGCACGAGGGTCAAGAAAACCGTCCGCGTCCACTACACCACCTCCGTCCAGGAGTCCATGAAGCTCAACCGGGTCACATCGGGGGCGATTATCATGGCCGGAAGCGGGATGTGCGAAGGCGGCCGCATCCGCCACCACCTCAAGCACAACCTCTGGCGGCCCGAGTGCAGCGTCATCTTCGTCGGCTTCCAGGCCCGCGGCACCCTGGGGCGGCTGATCGTGGACGGTGCGAAGGAGATCAACATCTTGGGCGACCGGGTCGCCGTCCGGGCACGTGTTTTCACGATCGGCGGCTTCTCGGCCCATGCCGACCAGAAGGAGCTGCTGGATTGGCTGGGCCTGTTCCGCAACAGGCCCGAGGTCTTCATCGTCCACGGCGAGGAGGCGAGCGCCCTGGAGTTCGAGAGGAAGGTGCAGGAGACGCTGGGACTGGTGACGAGAGTGCCGGAGATGGGGGACACCTTTGAGATTTGAAGCCGGGAATTTGCGGAGCTGTGATCCTGGGAACCGGGGGATGAAAAAAATCGGTTGTTCCGAGATTCCTGACTTCTCGACTTCCTAACTTCCGGGTTTTGAGGGCGAAAGGACGCCGGTGCGGGAGAAGGGGAACGTGCGGTCGAAGAGACCGGCCTTCACGAGCGCCTTGCCCTCGATTTTGTAAGGCAGGTCCCGGCCGGTGACATAGAGCTTCACGACGCCCCCCAGGCTGCCGAAGCGTGCCGTGACGGGGATCTCGACGGGGGCCGAGGAGGAGGCGGGGACGGAGACCTCCTTGTCGAGCGAGCCGCCGCCGACCTCGCGCCCGTCGAGGTGGACCGTGCAGTCGAGCGACTGCAGCCGGAGCGCGTAACCGTTGGGGTTCCGGATCTCGGCGACGAAGACGATCGACGCATCGTTCAGGGAAAGCTGGCGCACGTGGATCTCCCTGAGGGTGATGGAGGGCTCCTCGAAGAAAAGTCCCACGCAGCCCGCAAACAGCGACACGCTCAGGAGGATCGCGCAGATCGCCTTTCCCATGGCAACCGTTCTAGGGGAAACGGGGCGGGCTGTCAACACACAATCCGTCTTCTCGAGGTGCCGGCATGGAACCCCGCTGGCGGGCATGGCTGAAAAACGCGAGATTCGCCTACTGGCTGATCGTGGGGGGGCTGGTGTTCTTCGCGGTCGTGATCGCCCTGGGGATGGCGGAGATCCTCACGACGCATCAGATCCTGCTGATGGGCCGGGCGTACGTCTTTCTGCTTCTCTTCGGCATGGTGCTGCAGATGATCGCCAGAAGGCTCTAGACCGGCGCGGCGGCAGGGGTGGCGGCCCGGACGGCAACCCGGCGGCCCGGGGTCTTTGCCGGCGTCAGTCCTCCTGCAGGATCTTGACCCTGGCGACGATGGACGTGTCGATTTTCTGGTTGATCTCGGCGTACTGCCACTCCATGTCTTCCACGTAGCAGCGGATGTTGCTGTGGCCGGGGATGCTCAGACAGATCCGGTCGCCGTTGCGGGGCAGGACGGACGTGGGGATCTCGCAGTTGTAGAGGAAATTCCGGTTCGTGCCCGAGAAGATCACGTTGACTCTGTCGCTCATGTTCGCTCCTTGCTCGGTTTCCGCAGAGGGTGCAGATTGCCGGGTCTCTTGAAGTGTATATCGGAAATCGGTTCGATATCATTAAGGATTTTTTCAGGTAAAGGGGTTTGGGGTCATTGCCCCGGGAAGGAGGGGGTTGCGATGGATCTGAAGGGCAAGGGCGCCGTCGTCACGGGAGGGGCCATGGGGATCGGCCTGGCCACCGCGAAGAGGCTCATCCGGGAGGGGTGCGCCGTCACCCTCTGGGACCTCAACGCCCCCGCGCTGGAGGGGGCGAGGAAGGAACTGGTGGCGATGGGCGGGAAGGTCTTTGCCCATGTCTGCGATGTGACGGACAAGGCCCGTGTCTACGAGCTGGCGAAAACGGCCGCCGCGGAGATGGGGCGGGTGGATATCCTCATCAACAACGCCGGCTACGTCATGGGGGGGGATTTCCTGGATCAGCCCGACGAAGCCTGGGAGAAAACCATCGCCGTCAACCTGACCTCCATGATCTACACCATCAAGGCCTTTCTCCCCGCCATGTACGAACGCGACAGCGGCCACGTCGTGAACATCTCATCGGCCTCGGCCACCCTCGGGGTTCCGCGGCTTGCCATGTACGCCGCCACGAAGTGGGCCGTCTGGGGCCTCACGGAGTCCCTTCGATTCGAGGCCTGGGAGAGGGGGAAGAGAGGCGTGCGGTGGTCCTCCATCCACCCGAGCTACATCGCCAAGGGGATGTTCGAGGGCGCCAAGCTCGGATTTCTCGGCAACCTGATCGCGCCGCTGCTGAAGGATCACGACGTGATCGCCGAGGCGATCGTGGAGTCGGCCCTGAAAAAGGGAAGGTATTCCCCGAAGCGCCCCGTCACGGTACATCTGATCCCAAGGCTGAGGCTCATGCCCGATTCCTGGTTCCAGGCGCTCGTGGTCATCATGGGAGTCACGGGGAGCATGAAAACCTGGGTGGGAAGGGAAAAGATAAGTGGGTAGGAAGGTAAGAAGGCAAGAAAAGAAGAATGGAGAGAAACATCCAGGAAGACTTATGTTGAAGGTCGAAAAGCCGATAGAAAAGGAGGGTGGTACGGTTCTTGAAACTCTTTCGGGTGCGAAGAGGCGTGAAAGATTGCGCTTTCTCCAAGCCATCAATTTTGATAGAAGGATTTTTCGTGCGGAATTCGTTCCCCTCTTGGTGCCGTAGATGAAACCCTGCATGAAGCCCGTTCTGGCATCCGTCGTCTTCGGGATCTTGACGCTGGTCGTCCTCTTCCCGGCCGCACCGGCCCGTGCCGACATCTATCGCTACACCGACGACAACGGGGTCATGCACATCACCAACCTGCCCACCAGCCCCGACTACAAGCTCTGGATCAAGGAGCGGCGCGTGATCATCCGGGCCGGCATCGACATGACGAAATACGGCCCCCTGATCCAGAAGGCCTCGGACAAGTACAAGGTCGACTACTCCCTGGTCAAGGCCGTCATCAAGGCCGAGTCCAACTTCAATCACAAGGCCGTCTCGCCCAAGGGCGCCCAGGGCCTCATGCAGCTCATGCCCAGAACAGCCTCAACCCTGCAGGTCAAGGACAGCTTCGAGCCCGAGTCCAACATCGAGGGGGGCGTCAAGTACCTGCGCTATCTCATGAACGTCTACAACGGCCACCTGCCCCTGGCGCTTGCGGCCTACAACGCGGGGGAGAAGGCCGTGGCCCGCTACGGCGGCATCCCCCCCTACGCGGAGACGCAGGGCTACGTCAGGCGCGTGATGGCCCTCTACAAGCAGTACAGCAAGGAGCCGAAGGAAGGCCGGACGGCGATCGTGTCGATGCGGCCCGAAGTGGTTTCAGACTAGCGCTTCGCGCAGGGGCGAGGATTGCGGGTCGCGTGAAACAAGAAACCCCCGATCTTCCTTTTTGAAGGATGAAGGGGGGTTTTCTTTTGCCGTCGATGTTTCAGTTTGTTCCCAGTCTTTTCCCGCTGCCCGATCCCCTCGAGCCTCTGCCCGCTGCTCTATTTGACCCTCGTCCACGTGTCGGTCCGGCCGATCAGTGAGATGCCGATGAACCCGCGGACGTTGAGGATGTCGGGGGACTCCAGGGTCATCTTGCACTTGTAGTCCTTCCCGTTTTCCGGATCGTAGATCATCCCGTTTTCCCAGAGACCGTCCTTCACGAAGGTGAAATCCCGCAGGATGACCAGCCCCAGGATGGGCTGGTTTCGCTTGGCCGCATCGGGGTTTTCCCGGTCCACCTTGGTCTTGCCCGCCATGCCCTTCTTGTCGTCGGCGGGGTAGACCGGTTCCTTCAACCACACGATTTTCCCGAAGTACTTCCCGTCCGCCTTGTAGATTTCCACGTGGGCCGTCTGCTTGCCGTTGAGCCACTTGCCGATGATGGCATCCGGGCTTGCCGCGTAAGCAGCGGTGAACAGGAGCGAACATGCCACGATCAACCCCAGCGCAAATCCGATCTTTTTCATCTTCCTCCTCCTCGGGTGATGACGTTGATGGCCCTTGACAAAAGCGGCGCAATGATGCAGAAGACATCCGGGTCTGTCAGGGGCAAGCCGTCCTGCAGGCGGCGGAAAGGAAGCCCCATGACGTTCGGTTCGATCGAAGAGAAGCATACTGAAGAAGCCTTCGAAAAGAAAGAGAAAAAGCTCAACCTGAGCGGCGCCTGGGAGATCCGGGATCTTTTCGACGGGATCGACGGCGACCTGAGGCTCAGCCTGATCCTCAACGGGCGCCTCTAGCCGCCGAACCTCCGGCCTAGCGAAAAACAAGCGGCAGCACAAAGGCCGCCAGGATGGCCAGCGCGGTAACGATCAGGGCGGCCATGAGAAACCGGTGCGGGACGAAACGGACCGGTGCGGGCGGTTGGGTATTTCCCGTGTCGGCATCGGCTGCGCATCCCGTCCTCCACTGCCGGATCAGGGCGAACGCGATCAGGCCGAGCAGCAGGGCGAAGCCGAAGAAGAGCAGGGCCCCGCTGACATCCCCCGCCTGAAGGGCCATCAAAACCATCCACAGACTTGCCAGGCCCGCAACGGCGAGCAAGATTCCCAGTCATCTCATCGGCACACCCTTTCCCGATTCGTGGTTCAAGCGTTTTGATTCCGCCGGGCGCTACCGGCCCTGAGCCATTCGTTCTGCGATCGCCCGCGCGGCCACGATGCCGCTTGCCGAGGCCTGAAGAAGGCCTCGGGTGATCCCCGCGCCGTCCCCGACGGCGAAGAGATTGGCGATCCTCGTCTCGAGTTGCTTCGACACCTCGATGCGGTTCGAGTAGAACTTGACCTCCACGCCGTACAGGAGCGTGTGGCGCGAGTCGACGCCGGGCGCGAGGCTGTCCATGGCCTGGAGCATCTCGATGATGTTCTTGAGATGCCGGTAGGGGAAGACGAAGCTCAGGTCCCCCGGGGTGGCGTCTCCGAGGGTCGGCCGCGTGAGGCACTTCGCGATGCGCTCCTTCGTGGAGCGGCGCCCCTGCAGCAGGTCGCCCAGCCGCTGGACGATGACCCCCTGTCCCAGGAGATTGGCGAGCTGCGCGATGGAACGGCCGTAGGCGATGGGATCGTCGAAGGGCTCCGTGAAGGAGCTGCTCACCAGGATGGCGAAATTGGTGTTGTCGGACCTCCTCGAGGCATAGCTGTGGCCGTTGACGGTGACGAGCCCCTCGTTGCTCTCGGCCACCACCTCCCCGTAGGGGTTCATGCAGAAGGTGCGGACCCGGTCGTCGAAGCTCTTCGAGTAGTAGACGAGCTTGGATTCGTAGCTCACGTCGGTGAGCGGCTTGAGGACCGTGGCGGGCAGCTCGACGCGGACGCCGATGTCGACGGCGCTCGCCCGCGTCCGGATGCCGAGCGATTTGGCCTCCTCCTTCATCCACGCGGCCCCCGAGCGGCCCGGCGCCACGATCACGTGGCGGCCGTAGCGGGTCTCGCCGTCGGCGAGCTTCACCCCGATGACCCGGCCCTCTTGGGCCAGGATGGACTGCACGCGGCAATCCGTGCAGATCTCGATCCTGCCCGCGAGCGACTCGTACATCCTGCCCAGGACCTGGACGCAGTTCTCCGTGCCGATGTGGCGGATCCGGGAGGGGATGAACTCGAGGCCGGCCAGGCGGGCCTTCTCGCCCAGCTCCTCCACCGCGGGGGAGAGATCGCCGAACAGCCGGTCCGGGGCCCCGTGCTCCACGTAGATGCGGTCGGCCTCGGCCAGCAGATCGAACAGGGACTTGTCGTCGAGGAAATCGCCCAGGTGGCCTCCCACCTCCGTCGAGAGGGTCAGCTTGCCGTCGCTGTAGGCCCCGGCGCCGCCCCATCCGCACAGCATGTCGCCTGCGCAGCTGCGGCTGCGATCCCCGATCCCCTTGCCCTGCTCGAGCAGCAGGACGTCCTTTGCGTCGCCTGCGGCCAGCGTCAGCGCCGCAAAGATCCCCGCAGGGCCCCCGCCGACGATGATGACCTCGTACTCCTTCATTCCGGCCTCCCGATGGAAGGGTTTACCCACCCTTCGCTCTTGTGCATGGACCGTGCCCGCATCGGTTCAGAAAGGGGCCGCGAGCGCCTTGACGCGGGCCGTGACGATATTCAGCTCGCCGAAAAGGCCGAGGACGGCGCCGGGATTCAACGCGGCCGCCGGCATGAGCACCGTCGCGAAGTGGTGCCTGCCGTCCAGGCGGCTCCCCGGGTTCCGGACGGTTCCCGTCAGGCAGTTGATGCCGAGCCGGTCGAGAGCCGCCGCCAACGTTTCTTCCTGCGCCCCGGCCCTGAAGGGGAGGAAGATCAGGACCGACGCGCCGCGGCTGCGGGCGGCGGCCCTTGCGAGCACCCCCTCGCAGTCGTCCCAGATGTCGTCGTAGGGGTCGAGGAAGATCAGGTCGTAGGGCTCGCCTGTTTCCAGTATATCAAAGCCCGATTGCATTTCCAGCGACTCGACGTGCCCGGCGGGGAAACCGGCGAGGGCCTCGGGATTGGTGTCGAACAGAAACGGCCTCAGACGGCCCTCCGCGGCGAGCCCGGCGAGGGTGACGCTGCCGGCGTACTTCCCGCGGGCCAGGAAGGGCTCCTGGAGCGTGCGGAAGGTCGGGGCGTGAAAGCGCTCGCGGATCCGTTCCGCGAACTCCCCGGCGATGTCGTACTCCGCAAACCCGCAGAACGTGTCGGCGTACCGCAGGGGCTCCCCCTCGTTCAGGCGGTGCAGGAAGCGGACGCACTCCACGAGCCAGCCGTGCTTGAGCAGATCGCCGAGGTTGCCCGGGTTGTAGCGCACCCGCTTCGGTTCTTGCCTTGAGCCCTTTGCCATATGCCTTCAGCCGCGGCGCAGTCGCTAGTAGCCCATGTAGGCCTGCATCCACGGACTCTTCATCATCGTGAAATAGGCCGCCAGAAAGCTCCGGTGAATGCGGGGAACGCTCTCGAAAAGACGCCAGCAGGCCTCCTGGCGCCGTTTGAGCGTCAGCATCCGGCGGAACTCGGGCATCGTGTAGCCGGGGTCGAGGAGGGCCCGCCCGATCTCCCGGCCGCTCACGAGGGCGAAGGGGATCCCCTCGCCGGAGGCCTTCGAGGCCAGCCCCGCCGCGTCGCCGGCGAGAAAGATGTTCCCGAAACGCCATCCCCGGTACAGGTGGCTGATGGTCCCCCCCCGGAGGCGTACATCGTCTGCCGCAAACCCCATCTCCTGCACGAACTGCTGGAGAATCACCTTGGCCAGTCCCGCCGTGAGCCTGTCGGGGTTGAACCCGATCCCGATGTTGGTGCAGTCGAGGTGCGGGAAGACCCACAGGAAGCCCGAGCGGAAGAGTGAAGGCTTGAATTGAAACCGGACCTCGTCGCAGAGCCGGGGGACCTCGTAGTACAGGCCGACGCCGAACCGGGAGGGAAGCCCGAGGTGTCTTCGCACGATGGACTGCGAGCCGTCGGCGGCCACGAGGTGCCGGAAGGAGAAGGCGCCCCGGGTCGTCGTGACCGTGCCGTCGGAAAGGCCGGTCACCCTCGTCCCCGCGGCGATCTCGACGTTGGGGGCCCTTTCGAGCCCGGCCAGTTGATGACGGGCCAGATCCGTTCGGCTCACCGTCATCATCGGGTGGGTCAGCGCGATGCGGAAGGGCGGCCCGTCGTCGATGCGGATGACCTGCTCGCGGAACGATCGGGCGCGATCCCCGGGCACACCGAAGCGGGTCGCCCTGCGGGTCAGCCCGCCCGCACAGACCTTGGGGCCGATGGTCTCGCCTTTCTCGAGCATCAGGACGCGGAGGCTCGAGCCCGCCAGCGCCTGCGCGCAGGCGATTCCCGCAGGCCCCGCGCCGATGATCACGACGTCGAAACGGCTGGGCATGAACCCGCACCCGTTCGGGGAGATTGTTCACTCGACATGAAGGGCATGGGAAAATCGGAAGTGAGCAAAAGCGGAAGATCGGCGCGGAGGGGAGATTTCTTCTTGTCCGCTCTTCTCCACTTCCGCTCTTCCGATCTTCACAAGCTCGAAGCCCGCAACGGCACTCGGGGCCGCCCCGGGGATGCTCCCCCGGTCAGCCGCCTGCCGTCACTCGTCGGGCTTGGAGGTATAGAGCTTGGCCCCGTCGCGCAGCGAGCCTTCCAGACCCACGGTGAACCCGCCGGCGTCGCGCACGGCCAGCTCGCCGGCCTCGGCGGCATCGTAGAGGGACTGGTCGCAGGCGATGAGGGCGTGTTTCACCTTCATGCCCCGGTGGAGCTCAACGGCGTTGCCGTTGACGTACACGGTCATCTTGTCTGCGCTCATGGCGTCACCACGATCCTTCCCTCCGTCCGGGGCGACACGGGGGAGTGTTTCCTGAGATAATCGAGAAACGCATCCCGCACGTTGTCCCCGATGACGGCATTCTTCCCCTCGCGGAACATCCCGAAGCGGTCCCCCCCCGCCGCGAGGAAATCGTTCGTCGTCACCCGGTAGGTGCGCGACCGCTCCGCGGGTTTCCCGCCGATCGTCAGCTCCTTCACCCGGGAACCTTCCGGGGCCGTCATGTCGTACATCACCTTCAGCCCCGATACCTGCAGCATGCCCTCCGTCTTCGCGTTGTGCTCGAGGATCTCCGCGATCTGGGCCCCCGTGAGCTCCAGGGTCATGAGGTTGTTGTCGAAGGGCAGCAGCATGTAGACCTGCTCCAGCGTGATCTTCCCCTTGGGGATGGCCGTCCGGATCCCGCCGTTGTTCTGGATCGCCGCGTCGGCCCCCGTCGCCTCGCGCATGGCATCGCAGACGAGGTTCCCGAGGTTGGACTCGAAGGGCCGCTTCGCCAGGTCGACGCGCGTTTCGCCGACGGTGCGTCCGAACTCCTCGCGGATCTGGTCGTCGTACTTCCGGACGATGGCGGCGACCCCTTCGTCCACGGGGTCCGCGGGGCCCGACTGGACCTTCCGCAGGATCCGTCGTTCGGGCTGCCGGACGATCTTCCCCGAGGCGGAGTCCACGGCGATCTTCAGGACCCCGAGGTGCTGCCCGTAGTAGCCCGCCTGTACGATGATCGTCGAGCCGACCGCCACCGCCGTCTTCACCTCCGTGTGGCTGTGTCCGCCCACGATGAGATCGATCCCCCCGACCTTCGAGGCCGTCTCCCTGTCCTCGTCGAGCCCCATATGCGACAGGACGATCACGGTGCCGGCCCCTTCCTGCCTGACTTTCGCGATGAGCGCCGGGAGGACCTTCTCGACGGCGATCACCCGATACCCCCGGAGATTTCCCGGCTTGGTCGCGTAGTGCGTCTCGGGCGTCGTGATGCCGATGACGGCGATCTTCAGCCCCTTCTTCCGGACGAGGATGTAGGGCTTGACGCCCGGCAGCAGCGCCCCCTGCCCGTCGACGATATTGGCCGACAAAAAGGGGAAGGCCGCCGCCTGTCTCAGGTCGTCAAACGCCTCCATCCCCCAGTCGAACTCGTGATTGCCCACGGTCATGGCGTCGAACCCCATCCGGTTCATGGCCTCGATGACGGGCTTGCCCCGGAAGAGATTCGAGATGGGCGTGCCCTGGAACATGTCGCCCGCCGAGAGCAGGAGCGTGCCCCCGGGGTTCTTCGCCCGCTCCTCGGCGACCATCTTTGCGATCCGGGCCATGCCGCCCGTCGCCGGCTTGCCCTCCTTGCCCGGCCGGGGGAGGAGATTGCCGTGGAAGTCGTTGATGTGCAGGACCGTCAGGTCGACCGGCTCGGCCGCCGCCGGGCCGGGAAACGAAGAGGCGAGAAAGAACAGCAGCGCAGCGAGAAGCGGGGGGATTTTGTTCATGCCGTGACACCGCCCGTGAGTTCATTTTCTTCGAAGGGGATGCATCGCCGATCCCCTGCAAGGGTCAGGCCTCACGGGTCAATGTAATTGACAGGTTTCGGCGGATCAAGTAAAAAAACGTCCTTATTTTCCGTGCCGATCACTGCGTTTGGAGGACCCGTCCCATGACAGAGACGAAACCGGACCGCTTCATGACCTGGATCGCGTTGAGCACGGCCGTCATGGCCGTCTTGGCCGCCATCACGACCCTCTACGTCGGGAAATACTCCTCCCGCGCCGTACTCCACCAGGGCGAGGAGACGGACATGTGGGCCTACTACCAGGCCAAGAGCATCAAGCAGCACGCCTTCGAGATGCAGAAGGAAAAGGTCGAGCAGGAGCTGCTCGCCCAGGCGGGAAAGATCCCGAAGGCAGCGCGGGAAAAGGCCGACCGGATGCTCGCGCGCTACGGCAGGAACATCGAACGCTACGAGGCCGAGAAAAGCGAGATCAAGGAAAAGGCGGAATCGCTCGCCAGGGAAAAGAAGGAGGCCACGGCCCGGGCGGGAAACTTCGGCTACGCGCTGATTTTCCTGCAGATCGCCATCATGCTCTCGTCGCTCGCGGCACTGACGAAGAAGAAGCCGCTCTGGATTCTCGGTCTGGCCACGACGGCCGGGTGGCTGTTCTACTTCCTGGATGCGGTCTTTCTTTTTTACTGAGGAATCAGGGGCGGGAAGAGTGAAACGAGAGGCGGCCCAGACGACACGCTGAACGGAATCGGCCCATTGGAGTTCCCGGCCTCCCCACATCCGAGCTTCTCAACCTCCGTCATCTGTTGAGCTTTTCCTTGAGCTGCATGATCCGCCGCCAGGACTCGTCGATCCGCTCCCGGGGGATCACGTCCTTTTCGACGAGGGTGCGGATCGTCCCCGCGGCCCGCGCGGCGATGTCTTCCTCGTAGACGGAATTGTTGGCGAACAGCAGGATGTCGACGCCGGCGAGGATCGACTGCCTGACGACCGTCTCGAAGTCGTAGCGTGAGGCGATGGCCTTCATCTGCAGATCGTCGGTGATCACGACGCCCGAAAACCCCATCTCGCCCCGCAGCAGGCCGGTCAGGGTCCGGCGAGACAGGGTCGACGGCCAGACGGGGTCGAGTGTCCCGTTGAAGAGATGTGCCGTCATGATCATGTCGGCCCGTCCGCGGCGGATCAGGTCCTGGAAAGGCTTGAGTTCCGAGGCGGACCACCGGGCCGTCACGTCGACGAACCCCTCGTGGGTGTCCCCCGCGGCGCTCCCGTGTCCCGGGAAGTGTTTCGGCGCCGTCAGGACGCCGTTGCGCCGGTGGGCCTCGATGACGGCCAGGGCGTGGCGGCTCACCGTTTCGGGATCGCGGGAAAAGCTCCTCTCGAGTTTCCCGATGACCGGGTTTTCCGGGTTGAGATCGAGGTCCACGACGGGGGCGAAGTTGAGGTTGATGCCGAGTTCCGCCAGGGTCCTCGCCGTGCGCTCCGCCTCTCTTGCCGTGCGTTCGGCGTCGCCTCGGGCGCCGAGCCGCTTCTGGGACAGGGTCGGGGGAAACCCCGCCTTTTCCTTCAGCCGGACGATCCTTCCCCCCTCCTGGTCGACGGCGACGAACAGCGGGGTGGCCGCCATGTTTTGCAGGGTGCCGATGAGCCGCCGGAGCTGGCCGGGGGAATCGATATTGCGCCCCCAGGTGCGCGTGGGGACGTCATAGTCGAAGAGGATCACGCCCCCGATGTGCCGCTCCCGGATATCCCGTGCGATGGGGTCCCGGTCGGTCACGGCGAGGCCCCGGAACCCGACCATGATCATCTGGCCGATTTTCGCCTCGAGGCCCGGCTCCGGACCGGAACCGGCCGCCACGGCCGTTGCCCAGGAGAGCAGGGCGAGAGTGATGAGGAAAGGGGTGAGCCGCCGCATGGGTCCTTCTTACCGGAGAACCGATCAAAAAGATAGGGGGCTGCGCGGGGGCGCAAGAATTCTGTTGCCTCACGGGGCCCCGGGATTGTAAGAAACCCTTGTCATCCGGGATCGGCGGTCCCGGGGGGTTTTTCAAGGGGGGCGACAGGACAGGTGGTCATGCAGGCGCTATCGGCACTGATCGGATCCGCTTTCTTGCTGGCGGCCGCTTTTTACGCTCCCGATCCGGCCTGGGGTCAGGCGAAGGATATCGAGACGCTTGCGCGCGAGAGGGCCCATCACACCAACCCGGGCTTTCGCAACCCCTGGATGCCGGAAGAGCAGGCGGGCGGCATCCTGCGGCTCCTGCAGTGGAAGATCAGCCCCAACCCCTTCCGGAAGGAAAAAAGGCAGCGGCCCTACTTCCCCGTCACGAAGCCCGACGTGGCCTCCATCCTGAAAGCGGAGGACTCCGTCACCTACCTGGGGCATGCCACGCTCTGGATCCGGGTCAACGGCCAGAACATCCTGACGGATCCCGTATTCGGGGACATCGTTTATTTCATCGACCGGCATGCGCCGTTTCCGCTGCAGCCCGAGGAGCTCCCCCCCATGCAGGTGATCCTCATCTCGCACAGTCACTACGACCACCTCGACAAGGACAGCATCCGAAAGATCGGCGCGGGGCCGCTCTACCTGACGCCGCTCGGCTACCGGGAATGGTTCGAGGATGTCCTGCCCGGCGCGAAGGTCATCGAGCTGGACTGGTTCCAGAAATACACGATCCACGGCGTCACCTACCGGTTCCTGCCTGCGCAGCACTGGACGAAGCGGACCCCCCGGGACACCAACCGGCGCCTGTGGGGCTCCTGGCTCGTCGAGTCGGCCAACCGAAAGGTCTTCTTCGCGGGGGATTCCGGATATTTCCCGGGATTCGCCGAGATCGGGCGCAAGTTCGGGCCCCTGGACGCGGCGCTGCTTCCGATCGGGGCTTACGAGCCGCGCTGGTTCATGTCGGCCTACCACATCGACCCCGACGAGGCCGTGCTGGCATATCAGGACCTCCGGGCCAGGGTGCTCATTCCCCAGCAGTGGGGGGTCTTCGACTTGACCGACGAACCGATGGACCGCCCGCCGAGGGACTACCGGAGGGCGGCCGAAAAGGCAGGTCTGACGGTTCAGCAGGCCCCGCTCGTCCCACACGGGGGCACGTACTATTTTCAGTGATGAACGGATGGGAGAGTCGAAAAGGGCCCCGGCCGGAAACCGACCGGGGCCTTTTTATGCCTTGTGGCTTGCTGCTTGTTGCCTGCGGCTGTCCTTCACAGGACGATCTTCACCGCGGGGTGCCGGCGAAGGCCCTCGTAGATCTCGAGGCGGCACTCCTCGCTCGTGACGACGAGCTCCAGATCGAGACAGTGGTACTTTCCCGTAATGCTTCGGTGGGACGGGGTGACGGTGTGGGGGCGCTCCTGGATCACCTCGGCGATGGCGCCTCGCAGGCGCTCCGCGTCCGAGCCGATGACCTTGTAGCCCCAGGGGCAGGGATAAGCGATATCGGGCCCGCGGCCCGAGCGGTTCAGGATCAACACGCATTCCCCCTGTTTTCGCTGGTCGCGATGGCCCGCCGACGGCCTTCGAGAGGGCGGCTGCAGCCGCTGCATGCACCTCGATGCACGCGGCCCTCCGGGTTCCGATCCTGCTGCGGAACGGGAGCCGATGAGAGGTTCCGGGGCCTCCCGTTTCCGGGAGACCCCGAGTTCCTGCGGTTGTTGCGAGAAAGAAAAGCCGGGGTCTAGTAACGGGGCCTTCCGCCGCCGCCGGGGCGCCGCATGCCGCCGCCGCGACCGTCGTCCTGGCGGGGACGCGCCTCGTTGACGTTGAGTTTCCGTCCCTTCAGATCCTTTCCGTTCATCCCGCTGATGGCGGCCTGGGCCTGATCGGCCGAGCCCATTTCGACAAAGCCGAAACCCTTGGACTGTCCGCTCATCTTGTCCTTGATGATCGTCACGGACTCGACCTGGCCGAACGCTTCGAAGGCCTGCTTGAGATCCTCTTCCGTGACACTGTAGGGCATGTTCCCGACGTAAATCTTCATCGACCTCTCCTGGGAAAAGATGTTTCCTGTGATGATACCCCGATCCCGTCTCCCGCTCGAATGAAAAACTCAACGTGTGGTTATCACAACCGGGGCCCCACTGCAATGCGAATCGTGGTCCCCGGGGTGCACTCCCGGCTCAGCGGGCGCTGCGCAGGCGGCGCGATCTCGATCGGGGTGTCGAAAAGAGGGTCACCTTCCGCGCCTTCACCGGGAATCCCGCGGCGGCATGAAACGCGGCGAAGACCGACAGATCGCTCGACACCGGCTGCGGTCTCGGCGCCTCCGCTTCCCGGTCGCGCCCCGACGGCCGCTTCCGGCCGTCGCGGCCGGCCGGCCTCGGCGGAGCGGTGTAGTCGAAATCTTCGAGCGTCCTTCTTTCTATCGGTTCGCCCAGCACTCTTTCGATTTCCCAGACGAAGGCCCGGTCCTCGCGCGTCACGAAGGTGAAGGCATCCCCGGTCCGCTCGGCCCGGCCCGTCCGCCCGATGCGATGGGTATAGGCGTCGACCGTGTCGGGCATGTCGTAGTTGATCACATGGGAGATCCGGGAGATGTCGAGGCCGCGGGCGGCGATGTCGGTGGCCACGAGGATCCGGTACTTGCCGTTCCTGAAGCCGTTGAGCGCTTCCTGTCGCTGGCTTTGGGAGAGGTCCCCCTGGAGGAACGTGACCGGGAAGCCCGCCTTCTTGAGGTGCTTGGCCACGCGCGTCGCCCGGTCCTTGGTCCGGGTGAAGATGAGGACCGAATCGGTGTCCGTGCGTTCCAGGATCTTCACGAGCAGCGCCGTTTTGAGGTGCTGCTCGACGGGGTACAGGGCGTGGGAGACCGTGGACACCGGCGCCGCCTCGCCCACCTGCACGGCGACCGGGTCCTTCAGGATGTCTTTCGCGAGGTCCCGGATTTCATCGGGGATGGTGGCCGAGAAGAGCAGGGTCTGGCGCTCGGCGGGGATCCGGCTCAATATCCTCCTGACATCGGGCATGAACCCCATGTCGAACATGCGGTCCGCCTCGTCCAGGACCAGCACTTCCAGGTGGGAGAGATCGATGACCCCCTGGTCCATGAGGTCCAGAAGTCGGCCCGGGCAGGCCACGACGATCTCGGCGCCGTCCCGCAGCTTCTTGACCTGGGGGTTCTGCTTCACGCCGCCGTACACGGTGACGCTCTTCACTTTCGTCTTGCGGCCCAGCTGTCCGATGGCCTCGTGGATCTGCTCGGCCAGCTCACGCGTGGGGGCGACGATGAGGGCGCGGACGCGCCTGCGCGGCCCCGACATCAGCCTCTGCAGGATCGGCAGGCCGAAGGCGGCCGTCTTCCCCGTGCCGGTCTGGGCCATGCCCATGACGTCCCGGCCCTGCAGGATCAGCGGGATACACCGGGACTGGATCGGCGTGGGCTCCTCGTAACCGAGGGCCTCGATGCCCGCTTGAATTTGGGGGTGCAACTCGAACGACTTGAAACTCATGAACGAACAAACCTCTTTTCTGACATTGCCGACGGGACGGCTCCCGCCGTGCCCGCCCCCGGGGCGGGCGATCGTGAACAATTGTCTACGCTTCGGTCTCGGCCGCAACAGGTTGCGGGCCGACGGTTTCCACCGCGGGCTCGCCTCTCATGCCCTTTCCCTGGCGCCGGGCCATCTTCTCGGCTGCTTTTCGCTGACGTTCCAGCTCTTTTTGCCGCTTGATGAACTGGTTGTGATTTCTTTTTCCCATGATCCTCCTCGCTTGAACCGGCAGGTCCCGCATCAATCAGGCCAAAAAAAACCCCCATGGCCTCTTACGGCCTCTGGGGACAATATGTGTCACAACCGGTTCAAAGCATGCCTAACTTAAAGCCTTTTCAAGTACTTGTCAAGGGTTATTTCCCCGGCGGCCGGTTTTTCGGGGCAGGTCGGGCAGGCGCTTTCCTGCGCCCGTCGGCGAGGTGATAGGCGGCAAGCAAGGGGTGCTTCCACATCATCCGGGGCCCCGACCAGCGCATGACGTCCCGGATTCGATCGCGCATCCCTGGCTTGTAGCAGTGCACGGGACAATGGGCGCAGGCCGGTTTGTCCTTGCCGTAGGGGCACGCCTCCAGGCGCTTCCCGGCGTAAGCCAGGAGCTCTTCGCAGGACGGGCAAAGGTTCCTGCAGCCGTGGCGGTTTCTGCAGAAGAGGCGAATCATGGCCTCGACGGTTTTTCTCTCCCGTTCGATCCGGGGGTGGCTCTGCGTCATGGGTTCAATATAGTGCGGCCGGCGCCCGATGGAAAGGGGTCCCTGGACGGGCCGTTCCGGCTCAGTGCGTGCCGGCGGGTCTTCTGCCCTGCCGGATGACATGGATGGCCGTCGCCTTGACGGAGGCCGCCACCTGGAGGTCCTCGATCAGACCCATACCCTCGAGGGACTGACTTGTCACATAGGCCACGAGGGGGAACCCGCAATCGAGGTGGACGCGCTGGTACAGCCCCATGGGCACGATGCGCTCGATCCTGCCGGTGAAGGTGTTTCGTGCGCTTGTCGCCGCGTCCCCCCCGGCCATGGCCAGGGTCACGTTCTCCGGGCGGATGCAGAGGATCACCTCTTCCCCCGGCAGGGCATCGCCGACCGCTTCGATTTCCGTTCCGTTGACCACGGCCGCAAGCGTTCCCCGGCTCTTCTCCCGGATCCGGCCGTACAGGATCGTCTCGGTCCCGACGAAGGAGGCGACGAACTCGTCGATGGGCCGGTTGAGGATGACGGCCGGCCTGTCGATCTGCGCGATCCGGCCCTTCTCCATGACGGCGATGCGGTCCGAGAGGCGAAGCGCCTCGTTTCGGTCGTGGGTGGCCATGAGCGTGGTGGTCTTCGTCTCGGCCAGCACCTTTTCCAGGTCCGTGACGATCGACTCGCGCGTGGGCGGGTCGAGGGCTGCGAAGGGCTCGTCGAGAAAGAGGATCTCCGGCGAGATCGCAAAGGCCCGGGCGAGGCTTGTCCTCTGGGCTTCCCCGCCGGAGAGCGTCTTGGCGGAGCGGTCGCGCAGGTGCGCGATCCCGAAACGCTCCAGCTGCGACTCCACGACGCGCCTGAATTCTGCACCTCCCTGGCCTCGGATTCTGAGCCCCGAAGCGACATTGTTGAAGACCGTCGTGTCGAAGAGAAGGGGCTCCTGGAAGACCATGGCAAGCCTGCGCCTGTATTCCAGGACGTGCTGAGCGGCACCCACCGCCTGCCCCCGGAAGAGGATCTGTCCCGTCGATGGTTTCATGAGGAAACAGAGCGCCTGCAGCAGCGTTGTCTTTCCCGCTCCGTTGGGTCCGATGAGCGACAGGGTCTCCCCCTCGAATATCTCGAGACCGGGGACGTCCACCAGCAGGCTTCCTCCGCGGATCACGTTCAGGTTTTTTGCCTCCAGGATCGTTTTCATCTCGGCCTTTCCCTCTGCTGGATGTAGGTGAGGACGAGATTGATCAGGTAGGCGAAGAGCAGCAGGATGATGCTGAGGGCGATGGCGATGTCGAAGTTGCCCCGGCTCGTCTCCATGACCGTGGCCGTCGTGAGGACGCGGGTGTAGCCCTTGATGTTGCCGCCCACCATGATGGAGGCGCCGACCTCGGAGATGACGCCGCCGAATCCGGCCATGACGGCCGCCAGCAGCGGCAGCCTTGCCTCGCGGATGAGGATCCATACCATCTGGATGCGCGTGGCCCCCAGGGCGAGGATCTGGAGGCGCAGTTTCCGGGGCTGCTGCTGCATGGCCGCCAGCGAAATCCCCATGACGATGGGAGTCGCGATGATGGCCTGGGCGATGATCATGGCCGCCGGCGTGTAGAGGATCTCCAGAAAGCCCAGGGGCCCGTTTCGCCACAGGAAGATGGTGACGAAGAGCCCCACCACCACGGGGGGCAGTGCCATCCCCGTGTTGATGAGGCTCACGACCAGGTGCCTCCCGGGAAACTGCGTCAATGCGACGACGGTCCCGATGGACATTCCAATAAAGAGGCTGATGAACGTCGCCGTGCCCGAGACCTTCAGAGAAAACCAGGTGATCCCGATGACCTCCGGGTCGAGGCTGAACAGCAGGATGAAGGCCTGTCGGATGCCTTCAAGGATGATGTCCATTTAGATGCCCAGGGCCTCCTCCTTCTTGCCGGCATCGGGGAAGAACAGCGGCGAGCCGAACTTGTCGACGCCGAAGGTCTTTATCACGTCCTGGGCTTCCCTGGAAACCATGAAGTCGGCGAATGCCTTGGCGCCTGCGAAGTTGGCCTTGGGCCACTTCTTGGGGTTCACCTCGATGACGTGGTAGATGTTGAGCAGGATCCCGTCGCCCTCGACGAGGATGTCGAGGCCCAGGCCCTTCTTCAGGGCCAGGTAGGTCCCCCGGTCGGCCAACGTGTAGGTCTTCTTCTCGGCCGCCACGGCCAGGGTCTGGCCCATGCCGAGCCCCGTCTGCTGGTACCACCTCTCGCCCTCGTACTTCACGCCCGCGGCCTTCCAGATGTCCTTCTCCTTGGCGTGGGTCCCCGAGTTGTCGCCGCGGGACGTGAAGATGCTCCCCGAGGCCGCGATCTTCTTGAAGGCCTCCGAGGCTTTTTTCATGCCCTTGATCTTCGCCGGGTCGGCAGGGGGTCCCACGATGATGAAGTCGTTGTGCATGACGAGCCGTCGCTCCACGCCGTTTCCGTCGGCCATGAACTTCTTCTCCGCCGCAGGCGAGTGGACCAGCAGGACGTCGGCCTCGCCCTTTGCGCCCATGGCCATGGCCTGGCCGGAACCCACGGCGATCGTTTTCACGAAGTAGCCCGTTTTCTTCTCGAACATCGTAATCAGGACGTCGAGAAGCCCCGAGTCCTGGGTGCTCGTCGTCGTGGCGAGAATGACGTTTTTCTGAGCCGGCTGCGCCGCTGCCGTGGCAGTGAACGCAAGCAGGCACGCCAGCAACATGAACAGGATCAATGCGGTGAAGGTTCGTTTCATATCGGCACTCCTTTTATGTTGTTTTCGATTCCTTTCCTCTTTTCCGATCTTCGGCGCTTCCTCACTTCTTCTGCGTGGCCTGCCACTCCTTCGAGTTGGCGAAGAAGAGGGGGGTGCCGTACTTGTCCTTGCCGAAATCGGCGATGAGTTTCTGCCCTTTCTTCGGGTCGGTGAGCCACTTGACGAACGTCATCGTGTCGCCGTGGTTCACGCGGGGGAACTTCTTCGGATTCACGGGAATAAGCGAGATGTAGTTCAGCAGGGCCTCGTCCTTTTCCACGAGAATGACAAGCTTGATCTCCTTCTTCAGCGACAGATAGGTGGCCCGGTCCATGAACACATAGGCCCCCTTCTGGTCGGCAAAACGGGTCGTCGGCGCATTGCCCTCGGCACCCTTCTCGTAGGTGACGTACCAGGGGCCGGCGGGCTTGATCCCGGCCTTGGCCCAGATGTCCATCTCGGCCACGTGGGTTCCCGATTTGTCGCCGCGGGTGATGAAGAGCGCCTGCTTCGCGGCGATCGCCTTCAGGGCTTCGGCGCCCGTTTTCATGCCCTTGATCCCGGCGGGGTCGGCAGCCGGGCCCAGGATGACGAAATCGTTGTACATCAGGGGGATCCGCTCGGTGCCGTAGCCGTCGGCGATGAATTTCTCCTCCAGTGCCTTTGCGTGGGCCATGACGAGATCGACATTGCCCTTCTCGCCGATCTTCAGGGCGGCGCCGGTCCCTGCGCCCACGTGGCGCACCCGGATGCCCGTTTCCTTTTCGAACTGATCCTCCAGCGCCGCCACGATCCCCGAGTCGATGGGGCCGATGGTGCTGGCCATGAATACAAAGCCGCCCTTCTGCGCCCAGCAGATCCCGGGTACGAGGAGCAGGATGCTCAACAGCATGGGCAACAGTTTTCGCTTCATCGCGCACCTCCTTCAGATACTGGAATAGAGAATCTTCCCCGAATCTTCGAACCCGTAGCCCCCGAGCTTGTCGAAACGCTCCCGGAAACCGGGGGAACGAAGGGTGTCCATGAGGGCCTGGATGCCTTTGTGGAAGTAGGTCGACTGCCCCAGGGCCATGTCGAAGTCCTCGCGGGTCACGGGGATGAAGTGAAGCCCCATGAGCCGCGAGACGGCCACCGTGGCCAGCCCCGCGTCGGCCTCGCCCGAGAGGATGGAGAGCCCCACCTCGACATGGGTGTAGACCTCGCGGTCGTACCCAGCGATACCCTCGGACGGGATGCTCCGTTTCCCCAGTTCGCTGTCCAGCAAAAGCCTCGTGCCCGAGCCGGCCTGGCGGTTCACGAAACGGATTCCGCCGGCCGGTAGATCTTCAAACCCTCTGATCTCTTTAGGGTTTCCAGGAGCGGTAACGATGCCGATCTCCCGGCGGAAGAGGTGGACCAGGACGGTCTTCGCCCCTGGGAGGTATTTGGCGATGAAGGGGGTGTTGTAGCGCCCCGTTTCCGCGTCGAGCAGATGGGTCCAGGCGATGTCCGTGTGCCCCGACGCGAGAGCTTTCAGCCCCTCGGTGCTCCCCGTGTTGGCGCAGAAAAAATAGAAATCCGGGTAAGACCGCCGCATGGCCGTGAGCAGAAATTCGAGCACGGGGTCGTTGCTCCCCGAGGCCAGGAGGGCCCCTTCGACGGTACGGCTCTTCTCCCGTGCCTGCTTCAGGCCGCTGCGTGCGTTCTCTTCGATCCAGCCGTCGATGAGCTTTCTCGGGAAGACCCACTTGCCCGTGACCCGGGTCCCGGGGATGCGCCCCGCCTTGACGAGGGCGTAGACCTGCTTCTCGTTGATGCCGAGATGGGCGGCGACTTCCTTCGTGCTCATCATCTCTTCAGACATGGGCACCTCCAGAATGGGCATCATAGTAAAATAAGTAATAATAAACAACTAAAAACAACAAAAGACAACTAATTCATACAAGAAGTTGCGGCTTGACGATTTTTAGTCCGGGGGTGTATTCTGAACCGGTTTTCAAGTAAAGGGATCAAAAGGAAAACGGATGAAACGCCATGTCATCGCAGGCAGCGGGGCGGCGGGCAATGCCGCTGCCGAGACCATCCGGAAGCTCGATCCGGAAGCGGAGATCAGGATGTTCACCCGGGAGGATTATCATTACTATTACCGTCCCGCCCTGCCCGAGTACCTCGCCGGGGAGAAGACCCTCAAGGCCATGACCCTGCACGACGGCGCCTGGTACGAGAAGAACCGGATCGAGGTCCACCTTTCGACGGAGATCATCGATGTCCGTCCCGGCGAGAAAACCGTCGCAGCCTCAGACGGGAAGACCTACGCATACGACCGGCTCCTGCTGGCCACGGGGAGCCGGGCCGCGGTCCCTGAGATCCCGGGAAAGGACAACGAGGGGGTATTTACCCTGCACAGCGCTGCCGATGCAGATGCCATGTTGAGGCGGGCCGAGACGGCGAAGACGCTGGTCGTCATCGGCGGGGGGATCCTCGGGATCGAGGCGGGCAACGGGCTTCGCAGGCGGGGGCTGAAGGTGACCGTCGTGGGGCGCAACAAGCGGCTTCTGCCCAAACAGCTGGATGCCGCCGGCGCCGTATTTCTCCAGAGGCGTCTCGAGGAGATGGGCTTTACCTTCCATCTCGGCGTCACGCCCCGCGAGATCGCCCGGCTCGACGGGCGCCTTGCCGTCCACCTCCAGGACGGAAGGACCCTGGAGACGGACATGGTCCTGCTCTCGGCGGGCGCCGCCCCGGACCTCACCCTGGCCCGCAAGCTGGGTCTGAGGATCGGGAAGGCCGTGCAGGTCGACGAACGGCTCCGGACGAGCCTCGACGATGTCTACGCCGCCGGGGACCTGATCGAGCACCGGGGCGTCTACTACGGCATCTGGCCCGCCGCCATGGCCCAGGGGCGCGCCGCCGGGGCCAACATGGCGGGCAAAGAGACGGTCTACGGAGGCACGCTGCAGTCGCACCGGCTCAAGGTCGCGGGGATCGATCTCGTCTCCATGGGTGACATCGACGCCGAGGGCGACGATGCGTGCGTCGTCCGGTCGGACGAGGAGAAATGCATCTACCGCAAGCTCGTCATCGAGAACCACGCCGTCGCCGGGGCCATTCTCCTGGGCGACCTGCGCGGCGAAAAGGCGATCCAGGCCGCCGTCGAGGGTCACAAGGACATCGCGGCGGTTCGGGAGACGATGGAGCAGGAGGGATTCGACCTCTCCGGGTTCGAATGACCGCCATCTTTGCCGTGGAAAATTTTCCGGATCTGGAGTAGAACCATTCACCCCCGGGATTTCCTTCCGGGGGTTTGCATTGCCGCAGCGCGACAACAGCCGACGGAGCGAACCATGAAGGAACAGGAAAAGAAAACCCAGGCGTTCCGGGGGGCCTCGAAGTACGTTCTCGACGATGAACTCGCGAAGATCGTCAACATCTCCATGGCCTTGGAGATGCCGCTCTTGCTGAAGGGCGAGCCGGGAACGGGGAAGACGATGCTCGCCTACGCCATCGCCGAGAGCCTGGGCATGCCTCTGATCACCCTCAACGTCAAGTCGAGCATGAAGCTCGTCGAGGCCCTCTACCAGTACGACACGCTCACGCGCCTCAACGACAGCCGCTTCGGAGACTCCCGGCGCGACGTGAGCGACATCGAGGCCTACATCCGGATGGGCAAGATCGGGCAGTCCTTCGTCGCCGAAGAGAAGACGGTCCTGCTCATCGACGAGATCGACAAGGCGGATACGGACTTCCAGGACGACATGCTCGACGTGCTCGACCAGATGTCCTTCGACATCATCGAGATCGACAAGACGGTGAAGGCGAAGCACCGCCCCGTCGTCATCATCACCTCGAACGCCAAGAAGGACCTCTCGGACCCCTTCCTGGGGCGCTGCAACTTCCACCACATCGCTTTTCCCGAGCCGGAGATGATGCGCCGGATCGTGGAGGTCCACTTCCCGAGACTCAGCGAGGAGACGGCGCAGGCCTGCATCCAGACCTTCTACCGGCTGCGGGAGATCGGCGGCGTCGAGAAGAAACCCGCCACTCGGGAGCTCATCAACTGGATCCGGGCCCTGCGGTCGGACCCCGATTTCCGGCCGGCCCTGCTCCAGCGGGGCGAGGTCCCCTACCTGGGGGTTCTCTACAAGAAAAGCGGCGACTTGACGCTGGCCGCCCGGGCCGTCGCCCGTTTCCGCCGCACATGAATCGCAATTCATGACCGCGGCAGGGATCGGAATCCATCTTTTCCTGATCCCTTGAGCCTGATACCTTGCGCCTGTCCTCGACATGTTCATTCAATTTTTCTACACGCTGCGTGACCGCGGCGTCCCTGTGACGCCCACCGCCTACCTGCGCCTGCAGAGGGCGCTGTCGATGGGGCTCGTGACCTCGCTGGACGATTTCTACACCGTCGCCCGTGCGCTGCTGGTGAAAAGCGAGCGTTACTTCGATCTCTACGACCAGGTCTTCCTGCACCACTTCCGGGGCGTCGAGCTCAAGGACCCCGAGACCCACGAGCTCACCGACATCGCGAAGGCCCTGCTCGAGGAGTGGCTGAAGGACCCGGCGGCGGTCGCCGCGGCCTTCGGCGTCGACGACAGCAAGCTCCGGAAGATGACCCCCGAGGAGCTCGTCCGGTATTTCCTCGACCGGCTCAGAGAGCAGACGGAGGCCCACCACGGGGGCAATCGCTGGATCGGCACGCGGGGCACCTCGCCCGTGGGGCATTCGGGGCATCACCCGGAAGGGATGCGCGTGGGCGGCGTTTCGCGCAACAAGTCGGCCGTCAAGGCGGCCATGGACCGTCGCTGGAGGGACTACTCCCAGGACGGGCCCCTCACCCAGGCCCAGATGGGCGAGGCTCTCAAGAGGCTGCGCCGGATGGTGCCCGCCGGCCCGAAGGACCTCGTCAACGTGGACAAGACGATCCGCGAGACCCTGCGCAACGCCGGCGAGATCGAGATCGTCTTCGACCGCAGGCTTGCGGACCGCCTCAAGGTCATCCTCATGATCGACAACGGCGGCTGGTCCATGGAACCCTACGTGGACCTCGTTCAGACCCTGTTCAACTACGCCCGCTCACAGTTCAAGGACCTCAGGACGTACTACTTCCACAACTCCGTCTACGACGTGGTCTGGCAGGACCCCCAGCGGTTCTACCGCCCCGAGCGCCTCGACGATTTCGCCCTGCGCGCCCCCGAGACCAGGCTCATCATCCTGGGCGACGCCAGCATGTCGCCCTACGAGCTCATGTACGCCGGCGGCGCCATCGACTACACGCAGCGCAGCACCCGCCCGAGCATCGACCGGCTCAAGCTTCTCGCGAGCCTCTTCCGTCACGCCGTCTGGCTGAACCCCGCGCCGCTCTGGGAGTGGGATCGCGTGCGCACCATCGGCATCGTCCGCCAGGTCTTCCCCATGTACGAGCTCACCCTGGACGGCCTCGAGGCGGCGGTGCGGCGCCTCGTCACGAAGAGCTAGGGCCCCGGGTATCGGCTCCGGGGAGGCCGGCCGGGGCGGGCATCCCCGACCGCCCGGACGACGGTCCCGGTCTTGACAGCCGGCCGCCCTTTTTTTTATTGGTTTGTGAGAGGCGCTTCGCGGGAGAGGGACGTTATGGCGACGAGGAAAAAAAATTATTACCGGGTGCTGGGGGTCTCCCCGCAGGAGGGCGAGGCCGGCATACGCCGCGCGTACCGCGAAAAGGCCAAGAAGCACCATCCGGACAGGGCCGGCAAGGATTCGACGGCCCGATTCCAGGAGATCGCCGAGGCCTACGAGGTGCTCTCGAGCCCGGAGAAGCGCGAGGAATACGACCGCGACCTGGCGGCAGCACGAAGCAGGGCGCGCCGGCACGCGTTTCCCGGGGCGGGCGGCCGCCTGCGGCCGGAGCCCCTCGTGACCCGGCCGCAGCGGGGCGGCAGTTGGGGTCCGGGGTTTCGCGTCCCGGTGGAAGAGATCTTCCGGCCTTTCTTCGAAAGGCATTCGCCGGGGCATGGCGGTCCTCCGGAGACCCCGGAGTTCGAGCTGATCCTGAACCGGCAGGATGCCGTCCCCGGGGCCACCGTCGAGTTCGAGCTGCCCATCCGCATTTCATGCCGCTTCTGCGGCGGCACGGGCCGGGACTGGATGTTCCCCTGCATGGCCTGCCTGGGAAGCGGGACCGAGGATGTCTTGCCGCGCATCGCCCTGCGTCTTCCCCCGTTCCTCCGGGACGGTTGCCGGCTGGAGATCCCCGCGGAGGCCGCCGGGCTCTATTCGGGCATCATCCGCCTGGTCCTTCGGATCGAATGAAAAAAGGGCCTTGCCGCCCTGCGGCAAGGCCCCGGCGCAAACATCGCGCGGGCTTCGCGGCTGCTGCGCTAGTGGGTCTTGATGGGGATCTTCTTCTGCTGCCGCTTCGCCTCTTCCGTCTTCGGCAGCGTGACGGTCAGAACCCCGTCCTTGAACTCCGCCTTGACCTTCGACTCGTCCACCCCTCCCTCCGGCAGAGGGATCTCCCGGCGGAACGCCCCGAAGCGTCTCTCGGAGTGCCAGTAGTTTTTCCCTTTTTCCTCTTTCTCTTCCTTCTTTTCCCCCTTCAGGATCAGGGTGTCTCTCTCGAGGGTGATCTCGACATCCTTCTCGGAGAGCCCCGGAAGCTCGGCGGTGACCTTTACCAGCTCGCCGCTGTCGGAGACGTCGACCTCGGGCCAGAACGCCCCGGGCCACTCCGCGGCCACCCTCGAGGGGCCCCAGGCGAAATCCCGGAAAAAGGAATCGAAAAGCTCGTTCACCCTCTGCTGCAGGGGGTGGAAGGGGAACTCGCGATCGCGGGCGATCGGGACATTCTCGGTCTTGTGCCAAGGAATCAGGTCTCTGAGTGTCATGACGCAAACCTCCTTTCCCTCAGCGGGATGTCTTGACGGGGATCCTCCTGGCGCGGGCGGTCTCGGTCTTCGGGAGGACCAGCCGCAGGATCCCGTTCTTCACGGTCGCCTCGATCCGATCCTGGTCGATCTCGTCGGACAAGGTGAAGGCGCGCTCGTAATCGCCGATTTCGTACTCCGCATAGGCAAGCTTGCGGTCCTTCACGGAAGCCGGTTCGATCTCGCCCAGGACGGAGAGAACGCCTTTCTCCAGCGTTACGCTCACGTTCTTGTCGTCCACGCCCGGCATGTCGGCCGTCAGGATGATGGCATCCGGCGACTCGACGATGTCCACGGGCGGGATGAAGACCTTGCGGTCCCTGGTATGCTCAGCCCCTGCCGGGGCCTGTGCTCTGACTGCCTGGATCTCGTTTGCCATCGCATTCACCCCCTCAGGTCGTTTTGATCTGGATCTGCTTCGGCTTCTCTTCCTCGTGCCGGGGCAGCCGGATGGTCAGGACACCCCGATCGAAGGTGGCTTCGACGGCCCCCTCATCGACGCGGAACGGAAGCTTGACGATTCTCGTGAAGCGCCCGTGCCTTCGCTCCTGTCGGTGATAGGTCTCGCCTTCCCGCAGGGGCTCGGGCTCCCGGGAGCCGGCAAGGGTGAGGGTGTCTCCCTGGGCGGACAGCTCGATCCGGTCGGGATCGACCCCGGGGAGCTCCGCGGTGACGACCGCGTCGTTGTCGCCTTCCCAGATGTTGACGGCCGGAAAACTCCGTTCGTAGGGCAGGCTCAACCCCGCAAAGAGACGGTCCATCTCCCGCTGCAGGCGATCCACCCCGTGCCAGACATCCGGAGACAATCCCATTCTTCTGAATTCGGGCCAGAACATAGATCCAACCTCCCTTCAAGAGATGATTCGCGCAAATGTTAGCGGTTTGTTTTCCTGCAGGGCATATCGGCAGCCAAATTCATTTAACATGCCGATATGGTTGAGAAATACGTGACTTTGTCCCTAATATTAATCACGGATCCACGGTTGTCAAGGGCCGTCGGCAACCGGTCAGCCCCTGTCTTCCACCTTGCTGATGACGGTGATGTGGTCTTCCGTCTGCTCCGAGGTCGGCCCCTTGAGATGCAGGCTGTAGCGGCTCAGGAGCCAGATTTCGGGCAGGATCTCCGAAACGATCTCCCCGTTGTCGAAGATCCGCACGATGGAGCTTTCGGAGACGACGATGGCGATGGCGTTGGTGAGCTTCGTGATCGAGGCGGCCGCCATGTGACGGCTGCCCAGTCCCAGCGGCAGGGCGACGTCCCGGGACGGGGCGTCGATGTAGCGGCAGGCGGAAAGGACGACCCCCGCGTCGGAAACGACGAAGGCCCCGTCGAGCTGCGCGAGTTCCTTGATCGTCTCGCGGAGGTCCGGGTCGTCGATGTGGCGCTTGCTTTCCGGGTGACCCATCAGGGGGTCCAGGATGAGACAGCGGGAGTTGGCCAGGACGGCCTCGGAGTCGGAGATGACGAACATCGTTCCCACCTTCCTGCCCTCGCGCCCCTCCCGAGCGATCTCCACGGCCAGGAGGATGACCTTCTCCAGCGTTTCGTTGTTGATCCCGCGGGCATCCGTCAGGATGTCCTTTAAGAGGTGGCTCGACGCAGCGGCCAATCCTTTTTGCGGCATGGTCGTCGCTTTTCTTTCCTTCATGACATACCCCTCGAACGGGTGCTACTCGATGATAAGGAAGGGGTTGTGCTTCATGTCCGTGTCGGCGGGGGGGACCTCCTCGTATTCGGATCGGAAGGCCTCCCAGATCGCCGAGAGCTCTTCCCGCAACGCGGCCCGGAGATCGCCGGGCAGCCCCGGCGCAAGCGCGAGCATCTCCTCGATAAAAACGTCCCGGAAGCGGGCCATCCGATAGGGGGGTGCCGTTTCGCCGTCGCGAAGGAGCGCGAACAGGGCCCGGGCATCTTCGGCCCTGATGGCCGCGTAGCCCGGCGCCAGACCGAGGCGAAGGCGTGCCCAGTACGTAAACAGCAGGTGAAAACAGGTCGCCTCGTCATGGCCGGCCGATGCGCGGTCGACCGGGGCCGCTTGCGCCAGGGCATCCATGAACCCGTCCAGCGCGATGAGCCGCATCAGCGCCCTGCCGGCCCCCGAGAGGTCTTCGGCCCCGCCGAAGTCGCGGTAAAGGGTGCCCTCCTTTTCCGACGGGCCCGCGTACAGCACGGGTCTCTTCAGCAGAAGGCCCGACAGCAACCCTGAGCGCTCCTCGCCCCAGAAGCTGTTCTCGAATCCCGCCTTCCGGAACCAGGCGATTCTCAGCCAGTTCTCCGCCACGCGCTTCAACCGGAGGACGAACCCGAACCCGACGCGGAATAGCGCTTCCAGCGTGTTCCTCTCCAGCAGGGCCGCTGCCAGCTGCCGGTCCCTGCCCGACACTTCCTCCAGGGCGATGCTGAGATACCCGGCCGTCCTGCGGGCCGTCCCGACGAGCCCGTCCATCTCCATCCCGGCGAGCCCCTCGACCGAAGCCACCCGGTTGGCAAGGCCCGCAAACTCGAGTTGCAGCCGCTCCAGGACAAGCGGGCTCCGTACGGCACCGAGGGCCTCCCGGAGAAAACCCGTCCGTCCCCCCTCGCTGAGGGGAAGGAAGGGGGCGAGCGCCCCGACTTCGTCATCGGCGGCGACGTCGATGATCGGTACGGCCGGCGCCCCTTCGCGTGTCAGCTGCTCGGGGGACAGGGGGGAGAAGACGGAAAGGGCCTCCTCGAAGGGCAAGAACCCGCTCTCGGCCAGACGCACGTTGCGCATCCGGTACATCCCCTCCTGCACCTCGGAGGGCACGGCGGCGGCGAGGCTGGAGAGCAGCGTCTGGTAGGCCGGCAGGCTTGCCGCGGCGATGGCGCCGGTCAATTCCCGGAGGAAAGGCTCCTGTTCCGGGTCCAGCGCGCCGAGAAACAGCACCCCGTCGTGGGTGAAAAACCCCTCGGGGACCTCGAACTCCCTGTCGTCCTCCTCCCGGACCATCACCTCAATGCTCTTCTGGAGGATGAAGTATAGCAGGGCGTTTCCCTCGCCGAACAGCCACCGGACGGTCCTGGGCCGATCGGCCTCGAAGAGTCGCTTGAGCCAGCAGAGGGCCTCCGCGCAGTTGATCTCGTCGCGGTCCCAGATCTCCAGGTCGAGCAGGTACTGCCACTGGTCCGGTGTGGCCAGCTCGAGAAGGGGGAGGCAGTCCTCCGCACCGACCTTCTTGACGATCCAGTAGAGGTCTCCGGCGGGGAGCTTCTCGACCACCTCGCGGGGGTTCCGTTCCCCGAGGATGCGCGCCAGGATCTCGCGGCCGCCGAGACGGTCGAATTCCCGGAGCAGGGCCGCCCCCTGCGGGACGGTCATCCCAACGGCAGGGTCCGGGGTCGGGGATTTCGATGGGGGGGTCATGGCAAGTCCCGTTGCTCTTCCCGGTCATTGCGCTGTTCGTTGAGAGAAGAACCCCCGGGGAAGATCGTGCTTCCCCGGGGGCAGGGACGCTTCTTGCGGGATTCCGGTCTCGCCGGTCTGCTAGGCCTTGTCCTCGCCGTCCTTCTCCGCCTTCTTGCCCACCAGGGTCCGCGTGGTGATGAGCAGCGAGGCCACCGACGCCGCGTTCTGCAGGGCCAGCCGCGTCACCTTGGCCGGGTCGATGATGCCCGCCTTCATCATGTCGACATACTCGCCGCTGTCGGCGTCGAATCCGAAGGCCCCCTTCCTCTCGCGGACCTTCTCCACGATCACCGAGCCCTCGTAGCCGGCGTTTCTCGCGATCATCTTCAGGGGCTCCTCGACGGCCTTGCGGACGATCTCGATGCCGTATCGGGCATCGCCCTCGAGCGTTGCCTTGTCGAGGGCTGCGGCGCAGCGGATGAGGGCCACGCCCCCGCCGGGCACGATGCCTTCCTGGACGGCCGCGCGGGTCGCGTTCAGGGCGTCTTCGATGCGGGCCTTCTTCTCCTTCATCTCGATCTCCGTGGCGGCGCCCGCCTTGATGATCGCGACGCCGCTGGTGAGCTTGGCGAGGCGCTCCATCGCCTTCTCGCGGTCATAGTCCATCTCAATGATCTCGATTTCCTTCTTGAGCTGCCGGACGCGCTCGTCGATGTCCGCCTTCTTGCCCGCCCCGTCGATGAAGGTCGTGTTGTCCTTGTCGATGACGATCCGGCGGGCCCGCCCGAGGTCCTTGACGGTCGCCGACTCGAGCTTGATCCCCATCTCCTCGGAGATGACCCTGCCGCCCGTGACGACGGCGATGTCCTGCAGGGCCCCCTTGCGGCGGTCGCCGAAATAGGGCGCCTTGATGGCGGCGCACTTCAGAACGCCGCGGACCTTGTTGACGACCAGCGTCGCCAGGGCCTCGCCCTCGACGTCCTCGGCGACGATCATGAGGGGCTTGCCGGTCTTCGCCACCTGCTCGAGCAGCGGCAGGATCTCCTTCATGCTGCTGATCTTCTTGTCGGTGATCAGGATGAGGGCATCCTCCAGGACAACCTCCATCTTCTCGAGGTTGGTGATGAAGTAAGGCGAGATGAACCCCCGGTCGAACTTCATGCCCTCGACGTAATCGAGCACCGTGTCGATGGACTTGTTGTCCTCGACGGTGATGACGCCCTGCCTGCCGACCTTGTCCATGGCATCGGAGATGATGGTGCCGATCTCGGTGTCGTTGTTGGCCGAGATGGTCCCGACCTGGGTGATCTCCTGCTTGTCCTTGACGGGCTTGGCGATCTTCTCCAGCTCCTGGACGATCAGCTCGACGCCCCGGTCGATCCCCTTCTTGAGCTCCATGGGGTTCATGCCCGCCGCCACGAGCTTCGCACCCTCGCGGAAGATGGCCTGTGCGAGGATGGTGGCCGTCGTCGTGCCGTCGCCGGCCTGGTCTGACGTCTTGGAGGCCACTTCCTTGACCATCTGGGCCCCCATGTTCTCGAAGATGTCCTCCATCTCGATTTCCTTGGCCACCGTCACCCCGTCCTTGGTGATCGTGGGAGCCCCCCATTTCTTTTCGAGAACCACGTTGCGGCCCCGGGGACCCAGGGTCACCTTGACCGCATCGGCCAGGGTGTTGACCCCCCGGGCGACCTTTTCCCTTGCATGGGCGTCGTACAGGATTTCCTTCGCTGGCATGATCGACTCCTCCTCCGTGTTCTACTGTGCGAAATGGTGTTGATTGGCAGGGGTAAAAGCACCGGGCCGCCATAAAGATAGTGACGACTTCCCGGTTGTCAAGGCCGGATCGGGACGCGAGCCCTATCTCTTCCGCCACCGCTCGACCCGTTCGAAGGCGTCCTCAACGGCCTTCTGGAGCATATCGAACTCCACGGGCTTGACGAAGAAATCGTCGAAGCCCGCCTCCCGGCACTCCTCGACCTCGAATAGGCCGGCCCACCCCGTGATGGCAAAGAGGATGGACAGGGGGTTCTCCCTTCGTATGCGGCGGCCCAGCTCGAGCCCGTTGGTCCCGAAGAGGCGCAGATCGAGAAAGATCACGTCGACCTGCCGGTCCTTGAGGATGTCGACGGCGTTGTCGGCGCCTTCCGCCGTCAGGACCCGGTACCCGGAGGCCCCGAAGAAATCCTTGAAGATCTCCCGGACGGTGATCTCGTCGTCCACGATCAGGATCGTTTTTTCCATGGCTCGCTATCCTCGCCGGCCGGTTCGGCCCGAGTCCTCTCGGCCTTCGAACCGTCACCTTTTATTACATCCGCCCCTGAAATCCCAGCAAAATCTTACGCCATCTCCTCGATCTGCCGGATCTTCTCGCGCAGCCGCTTCGGCGATACCGGGTAGGGGGTCCTGATCCCCTGGGCAAAGAGCGACACCCGGTACTCTTCGACCATCCAGCGGTACTCGCCGACGGCCCTTGCCTTCTGCGACGACGCCGAGGGGGAGGCGGCCTGCAGAAATTCCGCCAGTTTCTCATCATAGGGCCGGATCTCGGCCGCCCGGACTCTGTCCCGGTCGAGATGGACGGCGCCCCTCTCGGCCCGGACCTGCAGCGCCTTGAGGTAGCGGGGCAGATGGGAGAGGCGTTCCCGGTCGTATCGCTCCAGGAACGACACGGGAACGAGGCGATCGAGCTCGGCTCGCATCTCCCCGAGGAAACCGGTCACGCTGCGGTTGGCGCGGTTTGCCGCCTCGAGGGCGCTGAGGGCCTGGCGGGTTTCGTGGTAGGCGCGCACAACGGGTTCCACCTCCTCCAGCAGTTGCCGGGGGGCCTGAAGCAGGGCCGGGCCCAGGGACCGGGCGTAGTCCTCGAAATCCCGCCGTGTCCGGATGTCCTTTTCGAGCAGGCGCCGGGCGAGACCCTGGTACAGGACGTCTTCCAGCGCCGAGGCCCCCCCGAAGTAGACGGACCAGACCTTCATTTCCCCCCGCAGGGCGAGGCCGCGGCGCAGCGCCCCGAGCTCCTTCCGGAAGTGCCGGGCCAGCAGGGTCCGGATGCCGGACCGGTGCGCCGTCTCGGCCTGGGTGCGGTCTCTCAGCAGCCGGAGATCGACGGCCTCGCCGGCCGGCACGAGGGCCGGGTAGGCGATCCCCTCGAGCACATTATGCGCATCCAGCGGGATTTCGCAGGGGATTTCCTCGGGGAGCTCCGGCGCCTCCCAGCGGGTGACCCCCGTCCGTTCCCAGGCGGCCTTCGCCCGGTCGAAGGCCCGCGACACCCGCTCCTCCAGGCGGTCCTTCCGCAGGGACTCGATGTCCCGTGTCGCGCGAAGCTCTCTGCCCTTGGCGTCCACCACGGCGTAGCGGAGCTTGAGGTGATCGGGCAGCCCCTCCAGGTCCCAGGCCGAGGGGGGGACGTCGAGCCGGAACCTGCGCTTGAGGCTCTCCGAGAGGGCCGCGGGGAGCGAGCCCTCGCTTTTCTCGACGTCCTGCAGGAGAAGCTCCACCGACCGGGGGACAGGGACGAGGTGCCTGCGGACGTCGCGGGGCAGGGCCCTGACGAGGGCCGCCACCCGCTCGCGCAGCAGCCCCGGCACGGCCCGCTCGAGGGTCTCGGAACGCAGGGCGCCAAGCGCGCCGGCCGGCAGCTTCAGGGTCACGCCGTCGGCCTCATCGCCCGGGCTGAACCGGTAGCTCAGGGGAAGCGCGAGCCTGCCGGCGGCAAGGGAATCCGGGTAGAGGGACAGCTCCCCGGGGTCGGGGGCCTGCCGGAGAACGTCCTGCTCGGTCATCCGGAGAAAGGTGTCGCTTCCCTGCTCGCGGATCCTCTTCTGGAGGGTCCGGACATCGAAGACCGCCCCGAGCCGCTCCTCGTAGAAGGCGGCCAGGACATCGTCCGTGGCCAGCAGGGTGCGCCTGCGGAGCCGGTTCTCCATGTCCCGCACCCGCTCGACGAGATCCCGGTTGTGGGCGAGGAAGGCCGGGGGCCTGTCCACCTCCCCCGGCACGAGGGCCTCGCGGATGAACACCCGCGCCGCCTCCTCGGGATCGATGCGGCCGAAGGAGACGCGGCGCCCCTCGACGATCACGAGTCCGTAGAGGCTCACCCGCTCGGTGGCCGTCACCTCCCCCCGCCTGCGGTCCCAGCGGGGGTTCAGGTAGGTCGATCGGCATAGCCGCCCGCCCAGGGCCTCGAGCCAGTCCCGGTCGATGTTGGCGGCCGTGCGCGCGAAGAGCTGGGTCGTCTCGACGAGCTCCGCGGCCACGATCCAGTCGCCGCCGCGGTTGTAGAGGCCCGAGCCGGGGAAAAGGACCACCTCGCGTCCGCCCGCGGCGTTGTAGGTGTTCTTCTCCTTCTTGACGGCGATGTTCGAGAGGTAGCCGCTGAGCACCGAGCGGTGGATCCGACCGTACCAGGCCCGGGGATCGCCGCCGGGGGCCTTCGCCCTCGCCCGGCCCCCGTGCGCGGGGGCCTCCTCCTCGACGATCTCCCGGAGCTGGCCGTGGACGTCCCGCCACTCCTTCATCCGGCGGAAGGAGAGGAAATGGTCGCGGCAGAACCGCCTGAGCCGTCCGGAGGGTTTGCCGTCCGGGGCGTTTTCGTGGAAGCGCTCCCAGAGGGCCTGCAGGGTGAGGAAGTCCGATGCGGGATGGACGAAGAGGGCCTGGGCGGCGTCGGCTTCCTTCTCCTTTCCGGCGGGGCGCTCCCGCGGGTCCTGGATGCCGAGCGCCGCCGCGATGACGAGGATCTCGTCAAGACAGCCTTCCTTTTCGGCCTCGAGGATCATCCGCGCGATCCGGGGGTCGAGCGGCAGGCGCGCCATCCGGCGTCCCTGCGGCGTGAGACGCCGGCGGGCGGTTCCCTCGCCGTCCTCCTCGCGCTCGATGGCGCCGAGCTCCTCGAGGATGTCGTAGCCGACACGGAGGCTCTTCGGCGCGGGCGGGTCCACGAAGGGGAAGGCGGAGGGGTCGTCGATCCGCAGGGCAAGCATCCGGAGGATGACCTCGGCCAGGTTGGAGCGCAGGATCTCGGGGGGCGTGTAGAGAGGCCGGCTCTCGTAGTCCTCGCGGGAATAGAGGCGGATGCAGACGCCGTTCTCCACGCGCCCGCAGCGGCCCGCCCGTTGGTCGGCGCTGCTTCGGGAAATGGGCCGGACGGGCAGCCCCGAGGTCCTCGTGCGGGGGTTGTAATACGAGATGCGGGCAAGCCCCGTGTCGACGACGTACCGGATCCCGGGGATCGTGACGGAGGTCTCGGCGACGTTGGTGGCCACGACGACCTTTCGATCCGCAATCGGGGCGAAGACGCGCCGCTGCTCCTGCGAGGGCAGTCTCGCGTACAGGGGCAGGATCTTCACCCCCCGGCGTTCGCGCCCCTCGAGCATCTCGCAGGTCTCGCGGATGTCCTGCTCCGTGGGCATGAAGACCAGGATGTCGCCGCCCCCGCCGCCGTCGAGCAGGTCGTCGACGACCCGGACGGCGGCCTCGACGTGGGTGATCTCCTCGGGGTCCTCCTCGGGGGGCTCGTAGCGGATCTCCACGGGGTACAGTCGCCCCGAGACCTCGATGATGGGGGCATCCCCGAAGGCGGCGGAGAATTTTCCCGTGTCGATCGTGGCGGAGGTGATGATGACCTTGAGGTCCCTGCGCCTTCGCAGGAGGTTTTTCAGGATGCCCAGGACGAAATCGATGTTGAGGCTGCGCTCGTGCGCCTCGTCGACGATGATCGTGTCGTACTCGTTGAGAAAGGGGTCGGACTGGGCCTCCATCAGGAGGATGCCGTCCGTCATGATCTTGATGTACCCCTCGGGCGAGGTGCGGTCCTCGAAGCGGATCTTGTAGCCCACCGAGCGGCCCGGCTCCTCGCCCATCTCCTCGGCGATGCGCTGGCTCACCGTGACGGCGGCCACCCTGCGCGGCTGCGTGCAGCCGATCCGGCCGTCGAGGCCCCGGCCCGCCTCGAGGCACATCTTGGGGATCTGCGTGGTCTTGCCCGATCCGGTCTCGCCGGTGATGACGACAACGGGGTGTTTGCGGATGGCCTCGACGATGTCGGCCCGCCGGACGGCGATCGGCAGGGCCCCGGGGTAACGCACGCGGGGCAGGCCCGCCCGGCGACGCTCCCTCTTCGCGGCGGCCCGCTCCAGCCGACTCTCCAGGCGGTCCACCGCCGGCCCGAGAGCCTCCGGGCTCTTCGCGGATTGCAGGGCATTCAGCTCCCGCAGCAGGGCGACGCGGTCGGCCCGCATGACCGCGTGCAGTCTTGCCCGGAGGCGCTTCAGTCTGTCCGACGGCAATGGCAAGGCTCTCGATCCCCCGTTGACGCTGAGGTCCTATATCGGGAAAGAGGGCGTGCTGTCAACAGCGGCAGCCTTCGTTGGACGCTCTGTGGGGATCGGGCGCCACGCCCTTCGCATGAGGAAGTCGGGAAGCGCTGAAGAGCGGTGCGAATGAAAATCTTTCTCCTGTCCGCTCCCCCTCCCTCCCGAGGTTCCCGACGTCAAGGGCTTCGAGCTCGAAGAATCCCGAAAGGGAACCCGTCGGGTTCGGGTCATGCATGCGACGGGGGGTTGTCAACGGTCTCGGGCTTCTGGTAAAGTCGCAATGACGAATCCGACAGGAACCCCGGCTTGAAGAACCCGGCCGGCGGGATGACGACCGTGGCCCATCAGCACCTCAAGAACGCCTATCAACGCCTCGCGGAGCGCATCAACCAGTTCCCCCAGGGAGCCCCGCCGTCGGAGCTTCTCTACGGGATCCTCCGGATGCTCTTCTCGGAACGGGAGGCGGAGCTCGTCTCGCTTCTTCCCATCCGGCCCTTCGATGCGAAGAAGGCCGCCGCGGTTTGGAACCTGCCGGAAACGAAGGCCGCGGGTCTCCTGGACGGATTGGCCGACCGGGGGATTCTCCTCGACATCGAGCTCGACGGCGGCCGCGTCTACATCCTGCCGCCGCCGATGGCTGGTTTCTTCGAGTTCTCGATGATGCGCCTGCGGGCCGACCTCGACCAGAAGGCCTTGAGCGAGTTGTACTACCAGTACATCAACGTCGAGGAGGATTTCATCAAGGCCCTCTTCGTGGCGGGCGAGACCCAGCTGGGCCGTGTGCTCGTTCACGAACCGGCACTGCCGCCCGACAGCGGCGTTCACGTCCTGGACTACGAGCGGGCGAGCCGGGTCATCCGGACGGCGTCCCACATCGGGATCGCCATGTGCTACTGCCGGCACAAGATGGGTCACGTCGGACGGGCCTGCGACGCCCCCATGGACATCTGCATGACCTTCAACCGCGCCGCCGACTCCCTCATCCGCCACGGGATCGTCCGCCCCGTGACCGTGTCGGAGTGCATGGGCCTGCTGGAGAGGGCCTACGAGCACAACCTCGTCCAGTTCGGCGAAAACGTCCAGCGCCAGGTGAGCTTTATCTGCAACTGCTGCGGCTGCTGCTGCGAGGCCATGATCGCCGCCCGGAAGTTCGCCCACCTGCACCCCGTCCACACGACGAACTTCCTGCCCGCCGTGGATGAAGCCGCGTGCACGGGCTGCGGCCGCTGCGTCGGCGTCTGCCCCATCGGGGCGGTCGCCCTCCGGTCCGCCGCAGACCCGAAGGATCGCACGAAGAAGATGGCCGTGGTGGACGAGGATGTCTGCCTGGGCTGCGGCGTCTGCGTCCGGAACTGCAAGACAGGCGCCATGACCCTGGCCGGCCGGCCCGAACGGGTGATCACGCCCGTCGACTCGGCGCGCAGGCTGCTGTTCATGGCCGTGGAGCGGGGCAAGCTCCAGAACCTGATCTTCGACACCCAGGCCCTGCGGAGCCACCGCGTGATGGCGTCCATCCTGGGGGCCATCCTGAAGCTCCCCCCGGTCAAGCGGGCGCTGGCGTCGCGGCAGATGCGCTCCCGGTACCTCGACCGCCTCATCGAACGATACGATGAATACCGGCTTGTGGAACGACCCGAGGCGTGAGATAAGAGAGACGATGAAGAGAACGCTTGACGCCATGAACGCGGGTTGCTTTGGGAAAACTCTCGGTTTGCTTGTGATGACGGCCCTGGTCGGTTGTGCCGGCGTCCTGCAGGAGGAGCCTGTCAATGCCCGGGAACCTTCCGCCCCGCCGGCCGCCGTCGCGCCGCCGCCGGCCCCCCCCGTGCCGGATGAGTCGGAGACGGTGAGGGCCCGGGCCAGGGAGATGCTCCTCGGCAAATGGAGGCGGGTCCAGGGAGCCGACACGATCGAGTTTCTCGAGGACGATACGGTCAGCCTCTACAGCGCCGTCGAGAAGACCGCCTACCCGGGGACCTACAGGGTTCTCGACGACAGCCAGGTCGAGATTACCATGAAAGCGGGGGCCCCCCTGACATGGGGGTATGCCGTCACGAAGGGGGAGCTGACCCTCACAACCCCGACGGGGGTGGGCATGAAGTACAAGCGCCTCCGGGGAAAATAGAGGGGCCCGGTGCGATCCGCAGGCAGGGAAGGCCGCCGACGGCCTGCAGACGGAGCCCCCGTTTCCCGCACAACCCGTCGATGAGCCCGGAGTCTGATCATGAGCGCCTTTGCCTATCTGAGCAATCTGCTGCAGGACCGTTATGTCGCCTCCGTGATGCCCACGTCCCGGTTTGCCGTGGAAAAGATCTGCTCCCGCGTCGATCCGCACTCGGCGCGGACCGTGATCGAGTACGGGCCGGGCACGGGGGTCCTCACCCGGTCCCTGCTGCGCCGGCTGAACCCCGATGCGCGCCTGATCGCGATCGAGCGAAACGAGGCCCTCGCCGCCGTGCTGCGCAGGAACTGCAGGGACCCGAGGCTGCAGATTTATCGCGACTGCGCGGGGAACGTCCTCGACATCGCCCGCCGCTGCGGCGCCGGGGAGGCGGACTGCGTGATCTCCGGGATCCCCTTTTCCTTTCTGTCGGCCGGGGCCCGCAGGGAGATCCTCCGGGACACCCACCGCATCCTCCGGCCGGGCGGGAAATTCCTCGCCTATCAGACCTTTTATCAGCCCCCCGGTCATCTCAGGGAACCGCTGCGCGAGCTTTTCCCCTCCGTCAGCACCGGCTTTGCCGTCCTGAGCGTCCCGCCGCTTCTGCTCGTCGAGGCGATCAAGTAGGCGGGGCCATCCCGGCGATTGCCGCCCTGCCCCCGGGGCCTTCGCACGTCCCGCGCGCTCAAGGTTCTCCGCGGCGATCCGATCTGTGACAGGGGATGGATCGCCGCGGACCGCCGGGTTTGAATCGGTATCGCCCGGGCCGGCCGAGACCGAGGAGGGACACGTGAAGCGAAAGGCGATGTACTGGTTATTCTGGCTGTTTCTCATGGGGGGGCTCCTGTTTTCCCTCATCCACCCGGTCCTGTCCTAGGCGAGGCCCGGCGGGACCGATCCTGCACGCCGCCACGCGCGGGGGCAGAGCGGCCACCCCCCCCTTTTTTTTTCGGGGCCTCGAGCGCCCCGAAGGGCCTGTTCGGCGCCCCCTTTTTATTCTGTAACCCCTTGTCCTGAAAAACGAAAAGTCCCATCTTTTTTTTCTCGACAGTCCCATCGAAATGCGATAACCTTCAGCCATCCATGATATGAAACCAACACGAAAGGGGGTCTGTCATATCAGGATGTAAAGCCCGAACGCCGACTTGCCGAAGCGCAGCGGCCGTTGAAAGGCTTTATGTTCGATTGCGACAGGAGGTCATCCAGACATGTCAACGGCTGATCGCGGAGGTTCTTCCTCCGGGCAGGGCGACGCCTCGGAAAGCCGGGTCGCCCAGATCATCGATTTCGATCTCGCCCGCTGCAGGAGGATCATCTCCGATCTCCACTACCGGCTCACCCGCTTTTCCAATTCCGACCGGTTTTACGAGGAGTATGAACTCGCCCTCTACGAGTACTTCGAGGGGCGCGGCGTCTACGGCGAAGACGAAGACGAGCTCTACGACAACTTCCAGAGCGAGGAGGAGTTTTCCAGGTTCCTCTCCTGGTACTCGCTGTATTTCATCACCGACGAGTACGACAAGACCTTCCCGGAGCTGTACCTGGATCGCCGCAGGAACCAGCTCTCCGCCCTGGAGCGGGAGATCCTGCAGAGCTATTCCCGCTCCGTGCTGAGCGTCTATGAGGTCCAGCGGATCGACCCGGGCAAAGGGGTCGAGATCCGGGACATCTTTGCCGACCGGGCCTTCACCCTCGTCGACCCTTCCGCCGCGCAGACGCTCTGCAAGTGGGATCTTTTCTACGGCGGCCTGATCGAGATCCGCGGCTACCAGCTCCTGGGCGGCATGCCCATCACCGTCATCCCGCAGAAGCTCAGGCGGTTCATCGAGACCAACCTTCTCGAGATCTACAACGAGGACCGGGAAACCTACCGCAACTACCGCGATTACCTGAAGCGCGCCACGGCGGAGATCTGTGCCCTCGTCGAGAATGCCGTGCGCAACGTCGAGCGGCCCGAGACGCCGGCCGACCCCGAGGCGGACAAGGCCTCCCTCACGAGCCTTCTGTACCGGGTGGACGATTACGACGCCTTCCTGCGGATCGTCGAGCGGTCCCCTGTTTTCGCGGCCGCGGAGCCGCGAAAACCCGGCGCCGCCCTGCCGGCCAAGGTGCTGCGTTTCCACTGGCTCCCGCGGGAAGGGGCGGGCGGAGCCCCCCAGGGCGCCCCGGGGATCCTCTTTCTGAAACGGGGCTCCCTGGTGGCCCGGTGCGCGTCGGCCAAGCGGGCCGAAACCCTGCGCGCCGTCCTGGACAGGATGTTCGGGGGGGCGATCGCCTACCGGACGACCGTCCACACGAGCGTCGAGCGGCAGGCCGAATCGGCCGCGCCGGACAGGGCCCCCGGCTCCCCGGAGGGCACGCCCATCGCGCGCGAAACGGCGGTGCGCCCGTTCGACAACTGGATCGACGAGAAGATCTCCGCCATCGGCAACATCACCCCGCGGGAGGCCGTCAAGACCCCCGAGGGGAAAAGGCGGCTGATCGATCTGCTCAAGGAGTTCGAGAACCAGAACGAGCGGGCCCTGCGCAGGGGGCTCAAGGGCAAGGACGCCGTCTTTTTCCCCGTCGAGCAGATACGCAAGGAGCTGGGGCTGTAGCGGCTGAGCGTGTCCCGCATCCGACCAACGCCCGTACCCTCGAGGAACCGAACCGGCCGATCATGAACTGGGATTTCTTTGCCCCGCGACGCAAGGACGGGGAACATGTTTCCCATTACCGCAAGGGGCAGCTCCGCGAGAGGCGCAACTACCGCAAGGGCAAGCTCGACGGCGTCTACGAATCCTACCACGACAACGGGCAGCTCCTCGTGAGGATGTCCTTCAAGGACGGTCAGCGGCACGGGGAGGCAACGTCCTATTATCGCGACGGCACGCTCCGGGAGAAGTGCACCTACGACCGGGGCAAGCTCGTCGGCCAATACACGTCCTATTACGAGACGGGGCAGCTCCGGGAGAAGGAGTTCTACAACCCGGGGGGGCGGCTCGAGGGCGAGTATCTCCTTTACTACCGCAACGGCCAGCTCAAGGAAAAGGAGACCTTCGTCGACGGGAAGTTCGAAGGGGATTATGTCTCCTACTACAAGAACGGGCAGATCCGCGAGAAGGGCACCTTTCGCGGCGATAAGCGCGAAGGCCCCTATGCCGCCTATGACCGGGACGGCCGGCTTCTGGAGCAGGCGGTGTTCAAGGCCGGAAAGCCGATCGGGGCGCACACGCTGCTCGCCGCGGGGTCGGCCGCGGCCTTGACCATCGGCCAGGGCGACGAGGATCTCGACGAACACGAGTTCGACCGGATGCTCAGGAAGATGGGCGACTTCGACAAAAAGGCCGATGACGGCACCGCGCCGAAGGCCGTGCCGACCGGCGAGGACGAGGACGAGGAGGAAGACTGATGTTCCGGAGCATCCTCATCCCCACGGACGGTTCGGACTACAGCCGCACGGCCCTCGAGTACGGGATCTACCTGGCGAAGAAGCTCGATGCCCGCATCACCGGTCTGCACGTGATCGACATCAAGGTGCTCCAGGGGCCCGTCCTCAACGACATCTGCAGCGCGGCAAGCCTCTGTCCCGGTCCCGAATTCTTTTCCGTCATCGAAAAGGCCCTCGAGGCGCGGGCGGAGGGCATCCTGCGCGAATTCCGCGAGCGCTGCGAGGCGCAGGGTCTCTCGCCCGACGTGAAGAAGATCTCGGGGATCATCGACGAGGAGATCGTCCGCGAGGGGCAGCAGGCCGATCTCATCCTGCTGGCCCAGCGTGGGGAGCACTACCCCCTGAGCCGAAGCGTGCTGCTGGGCTCCACGGCCGAGGCGGTGGTGCGCAAGGCCGGCAGGCCCGTCCTGGTGACCCCGGTGGACTTCATCGAAATCGAAAGCATGGGACTTGCCTACGACGGCAGCCCCCCCGCCGATCGCGCCCTGAAGATCGCCGCCGAGCTTTCCGACAAGGCCCGCTGGCCGCTCACGGTGATCATCGTGACGGACCAGGCCGGTCTCTCGGCGGACCTGAGCGCGAAGGTGGAGGCCGCCCTGGACGATTACCTCATCGACAGGGACATCATCGTTCTCGGGGGGAAAGAGGAAAAGGAAATCCTCAAGTTCATCGACGAGGGCGCCGTGGAGCTCATGCTGATGGGGACCCACGGGCACAGCCGCTTCAAGGAGCTCCTGCTCGGGAGCACCACCTCCCACGTCGTCCGCAAGAGCCGGATCCCGGTGCTGCTTACGCGCTAGCGGGTCGCGTGCAGCGGGATAAAGGCGAAAGGTTAAAGGTTCCAGGAGAAAAGGGGCCTCACCCTGTATCCTTTGTCCTTTCACCCTTGACCTTCTCCATCGTGAGCTCCCCGATCTTCCCCCTGAGCTCCTCCATCACGTCGTAGCGGGTGAGGTCATGGTAGATCGGCGTGATCGAGATCATGCCGTTGCGAAGGGCCAGGAAATCCGTCCCGTCGTCCTCCGCATCCGTGACCTGCGTCTCCCCCGCAAGCCAGTAGTAGACATTCTCCCGGGGATCAATGCGCTTCTCGAACTGCTCCATGAGCCGGGCCTGCCCCTGCCGGGTGACGACGACCCCCCTGATGTCCTTCTCCGGGAGGGCGGGGACGTTCACGTTCAGGGGGATGTGGCGGTTCGGGTTGTGCTCGAGCATGAAGCGGGCTACCTTGCGGGCGAAGCGCGCCGCGAAGCCGAAGTCGGCGTCCCGGCTGTGGGTCCCCAGCGAGACGGCAATGGAGGGCACCCCAAGGATGGCGCCTTCCGTCGCGGCCGAGACGGTCCCCGAGTACAGGACGTTGATGCCCACGTTGGCCCCGAGGTTGATGCCCGAGACGACGAGGTCCACGGGCTTGTCCGAGAGCTCCCGGAGGCCGATCTTGACGCAGTCCGCAGGCGTCCCCGCCACGGCCCAGCCCATGAACTGGCCGTTCTTCCGGGCGGGCCGGACCATGAGGGGCCGAGAGATGGTGATGGCGTGCCCCACGGCGCTCTGCTCCACCTCGGGGGCCACGACGAGGCAATCCGCGTCCTTGGAGAGCTCCCGGTACAGCGCGCTCAGACCGCGCGCATAGATCCCGTCATCGTTGGTCAGCAAAAATCGCATGCCTGGAAGTCCCGTCACGAGGATGTTGATCCGCACGATCCGTTCAATACTGCGGCGTCACATCAATGATGTTTTTCCCCTCCACCTTCAGGATGAACGACCGTCTCTGCATCTCCCCCGCCTTGTTCACGCTCACCCAGCCGGTCACGCCTTCGAAGGCCTCGATGCGCCGGAGGCGATCCCGCAGCGAAGGGCGGTCCTTGACGCTCCGGTCCCGGAGGGCCTCCCCGAGCATCCTGGCCGTGTCGAAGGCCAGGGCCTCGCGGTAATCGGGCTCCCGCCCCGTCGCCCCGAAGATGGCATCCGAAAAGTCCCGCACCGCCGGCTTGTCGCTTTCGGCGAAGAAGGGCGCCGTCAGGACGGCGCCTTCGAACACGTCCGCCTCCCCGCGGATCCCCTCCGGGGCATACCAGAGCGACGTGCCGAGGAGCTGGACCCCGCGGACGTCGTGAAAGGCGAGCTGGGGCAGGATCATCCGAAGCCTCGGGAAGGCATCGGGGATGTAGAGCGCCTCGAAATCGAGCGTCGGCGGGGGTGAGGGCCTTGCCGCCTCGGCCCCTTTCTTTTTCGCCGGGGGACGCGGGGTCTTGAAGGCCGCCAGCTTCCGGATCTCGGCGGAGAAGTCGGTCTGATCCGTCTTGTAGGACTGGGCGCGGCGGACCCTGCCGCCCAGCCGCTGGGCTTCCGCCCGGAATGCGTTCATCATGGCCGTCCCGTAGGCATTGTCCGGGTAGAAGATCGCGAGACGCAGGAGGCCCAGGTCCTTGACGGCATAGCCCGCCAAGGTCACGGCCTCCCGCAGGTCGGAGCGATGTTCGCTGAACACGAAATCCCGTGGGCCGTCGGGCAGGTCGACGGGACCCAGGACGAGCAAGGGGATCTGTGCCGTCTGCGCGGCACGGGCGGCCTCGCGGGCCGCACCGGCCTCGGGGGGGCCGATGACGGCCATCACGGCCGGCCCGGCGGCGAGACGCTCCACGGCGCGTGCCGCGGCCGCGGGGTCGTCTCCGTAGTCCTCGATGCGAAGCGAGACCGGCGTGCCCCGCTTCCCGTCGAAGAGCCCCAGTCCCGCGATGATCCCGTCGAGGGCCCGGTTTCCCAGGGCCGCCTGCCTTCCCGTCAGGGGGAGCACCGCCCCGACGGCGGCCCGCTCGTCGGCTTCCGCGGCAGTCCCCGCGGCCGAAATCGAGATCGCCAGTGCAAGCAGAAGGATCTGGAGGGGTTTTCGCGTCATCCCGTGCCTTCTATATACCCTTTCATGGAGGGATTTCAACAGGTCCTTCCGCTTCACCCTCGGCGGCGTGCGGACGTGCATCGGCTGCTGCCCCGATGCGTGAGGACCGATGCCCGCTTCAACGGAAAAAGCCTGACGCCCCGGAGGGGGTCAGGCTCTTTCGGTGCGGCCCGGTTATTTGTTCTCTTCGAACTCGGCGTCGACGACGTTGTCGTCCTTCTTGCCGCCGGCGGCCCGGGGCCCGGCCTCGGGACCCGCTCCGGCTCCTGTGCCGGCCTGCTGGCCCGCCGTCTTGGCGTACATGGCCTCGGCAAGCTTGTGGGATGCCCGCGCCAGCTCGTCCTGGGCGCTACGGATGGCCCCCGCGTCGTCGCCTTCCATGGCCTTCTTGACCCGGGTGACGTGCTCCTCGATCTTGGCCTTCTCCGAGGCGTCGATCTTGTCGCCGAATTCCCGGATGTTCTTCTCGATCTGGTAGACGAGCGAATCGGCCTGGTTGCGCGCTTCGATGAGGTCCTTCTTGCGCTTGTCCTCCTCCACGTGGGACTCGGCCTCGCGCACGAGCTTCTCGATCTCCTCCTTGGAGAGCCCGCTCGAGGCGGTGATCCGGATGCTCTGCTCCTTGCCGGTGCCCAGGTCCTTGGCGGAGACGTGCACGATGCCGTTGGCGTCGATGTCGAAGGTGACCTCGATCTGCGGCACCCCCCGCGGCGCGGGCGGGATCCCCACGAGCTCGAAGCGTCCGAGCGTCTTGTTGTCCGCCGCCATGGCCCGCTCGCCCTGGAGCACGTGGATGCTCACGGCGGGCTGGTTGTCCGCGGCCGTGGAGAAGATCTGGCTCTTGCGGGTGGGGATCGTCGTGTTCTTCTCGATGAGCTTCGTCATCACGCCGCCGAGCGTCTCGATCCCCAGGGAAAGGGGCGTGACATCCAGCAGCAGGACGTCCTTCACCTCGCCGGCGAGCACTCCCGCCTGGATGGCGGCGCCCACGGCGACGACCTCGTCGGGGTTGACGCCCTTGTGGGGCTCCCTGCCGAAGATCTCGCGGACCTTCTGCTGGACGCGGGGCATGCGGGTCATGCCGCCCACCAGGATCACCTCGTCGATGTCCTTGGGCGTGAGCCCGGCGTCCTTCAGGGCCGTCTGGCAGGGAGGGACGAGCTTCTGGATGAGCTCCTCCACCAGCGCCTCGAGCTTGGCCCGGGTGAGCTTCATCAGGAGGTGTTTGGGCCCGGAGGCGTCGGCCGTGATGAAGGGCAGGTTGATGTCCGTCTCCATGGCCGTCGAGAGCTCCATCTTGGCCTTCTCGGCGGCTTCCTTGATCCGCTGCAGGGCCATGCGGTCCTTGCGCAGGTTGATGCCCTGCTCCTTCTGGAACTCGTCGCAGATGTAGTCCATCAGGCGCTGGTCGAAGTCCTCGCCGCCCAGGTGCGTGTCGCCGTTGGTGGACTTCACCTCGAAGACGCCCTCGCCCAGCTCGAGGATGGAGATGTCGAAGGTCCCGCCGCCGAGGTCGAAGACGGCGATCTTCTCGTCCTTCTTCTTGTCGAGGCCGTAGGCCAGCGAAGCGGCCGTCGGCTCGTTGATGATGCGCAGGACGTTGAGACCGGCCACCTTCCCGGCGTCCTTGGTGGCCTGGCGCTGCGAGTCGTCGAAGTAAGCGGGGACGGTGATCACGGCGTCGGTGACCTTCTCGCCCAGGTAGTCCTCGGCGGTCTGCTTCATCTTCATGAGAATGAAGGCCGAGATCTCCGCCGGGCTGTAGTTGCGGCCCCGGATGGTGACCTGGGCATCCCCGTTGGGGGCCTCGGTGATCTTGTAGGCGACGATCCCCTTGTCGTACTGGACCTCCTTGGAGGTGTACTTGCGGCCGATGAGCCGCTTGATGGCGTAGACGGTGTTCTCCGGGTTCGTGACGGCCTGCCGCTTGGCGGACTGCCCCACGAGCCTCTCCCCCTTGTCGGTGAAGGCCACCATCGACGGCGTGGTCCGGCTGCCCTCCTGGTTCGAGATGACGACGGGGTCACCGCCTTCCATGACGGCCACGCAGGAGTTTGTCGTGCCCAAATCGATTCCGATCACTTTTCCCATGATGCTCAAACCTCCTGTACTGCTCGAAATGCTGGGTTATTGTCCCTCGCTGTCCCGTGAGACGTTTTTCGAAACGGAGACCTTCGACGGCCTCAGCAGGCGTCCGTGCAGCGTGTAGCCGCTCTCGTATTCGTCGATGACCCGGTTGCTCTCCACTTCCGGCGTCTCCACCTGCATGAGCGCCTGATGCCTCTCCGGGTCGAACTCCTCTCCCTTGGCCGCGATCTTCGCCACCCCGTGCCTCTCCAGGCAGCCCAGGATCTGCGTGTGGATCAACTGGAGCCCCTGCTGGAAGGCCTCGAAATTGTTCCGTGCCGACAGGTCCGATGCCTGCTGAAGGGCCCGGTCGAGGCTGTCCAGGATGGGCAGGATGTCCCGGATCAGTTTTTCGTTGCCGTACTTGATCGCGTCTTCCTTGTCCCGAGCCGCCCTCTTGCGGTAGTTGTCCAGCTCCGCGGCGGCCCTCAGGTAGCGGTCGTAGTTCTCCGCGGCCTCTTTCTCCTTGGCCTCCAGCCGTGTGCGCAGATCCTCCTCGGGTCTCGTCTCCGGGGCCGCGGTCTCGGCCGCCGCCTCGACGGGCGTCGCCTCGGGGGTGTCGGCCGTTGCCGTTTCGTTCTGCTTCTTGTGCTTCGATTTGCTTCCCATGATCGTCCGGCGTCTCTTTCCTTTCCTGCTATCGGTGATCGGGTCGCTGGAACAGGCGCCAGTCCACCAGTTCGCAGATCGCGTGCGCAGCGACGATGTGAACCTCCTGCACGCGGGGCGTGACGCTGGAGGGCACGTTGAGGTGATAATCCGCAATCATCCCCACCGTGCCGCCGTCGCGGCCCGTGAACCCGATCGTGACGAGCCCCATCTTCTTGGCGGCCTCGAGGGCCCGGATGACATTGACGGAGCCGCCGCTGGTGCTGAACCCCCAGGCAATGTCCCCCTCTTGCCCCAGGGCCCGGATCTGCTTGGAGAAAACCTCCGCAAAATCGTAGTCGTTGCCGATGCTCGTGAGCACCGACGTGTCCGTGGTCAACGCGACGGCCGGAAGGGGAGGCCGCTCGATCAGGAAGCGGTTCACGAACTCCGCGGCGATGTGCTGCGCATCGGCCGCGCTGCCCCCGTTTCCGAACAGAAGGATCTTGTTGCCCTTCTTGAGGGCTTCCGTGATCACGTCGACGACCCGGGCGACCCGTTCGAGGTTGTCCCGGAGAAACGTTTCCTTGACCTGGATGCTCTCCCGAAAGATTCGCCTGATGATGTCGTCGATGGTCTCCATCCGGGGCCCCCTGCGAAAAATCCGTCCCGTCCGTTTTCCCCCGGCAGGGGGCGATTGTATGTTGTTGATTTATGGCGGATTTGTATCCCGGCAACCGGAGTGCCCGGCGTCCTCGAGGTGCAATTTAGGCATCGGCAGGGGGGATGTCAAGGAAACCCGGGAAGATAATAGGAGAAATTTCCTTTTCTTCCCCATTGCAGTTCCCGGCTTCCTATCTCCATGATTTCGTAAACATAAGGGCGCGGTGATAGGGTCGGATGAAGGAAAGGGGTGTCTACTGAAGCGACTCGGTACGGTGCGTATCTCGCAACTCGGCGAGCTTGCCCCGGTTCAGGCGGGAGGTGTGGGTCAGGTAGCCGCCCACTCGGCTGACCCCCTCGACGCGGGTGGAGCCGCAGCGGGGGCAGGCCGGCTTCAGGCCTCGAGCCGTCTGCCGGCAGGATGGGCAGACCGTGAATTCGGGCGAGAAGACGATCTGGCTGCTCGACGTTTCGCGGAATGCCCGCTCGACGAACCGGGCGAGTGCCCGGGCCTCCGGCCTGGACCCCCCGAGCCATACCGAGGTGACGGCGTTGCCCTCGATGAAGGGGTGGAAGATCCCTTCGCTCTTGACGCGGGCAAAGGGCTCGGCCGTTGCCGCGATGTTGAGCTGCGTCGAGTTGGTGTAGTAGGGCGCACCCCGGGCGACATCGCCCCGGACCAGGCTCCCGGAACGGGGGGAGTGGTATTTCAGGTCGAGCCGGGCGAAGCGGTACGCGGTGCTCTCGGCGGGGCTCTGCTCGAGGATGAACCGCAGGTTGTGCTTCCTCCCGAGCCTGGCCGCCGTCTTTTGAATGTGACCGAGCACCTGGAGGCCGAACTGCAGCGCCCGGTCCCCCTCGTGGAGCTGCTGCCCCCTGTGCGCCAGGACGAGCTCGTTGAGGCCCACCATGCCGATGAGATGGGCGGCGTGCTCGAGCCGCAGGTAGGCCGAGCCCTCGCAGTCCATCGACAGGAGGGCCAGGGGGCCGCCTTCGCCGAGGGCGAGGAGCTTTTCGATGAACTGCCGCTTCTGGGCATGGGCCCGGGCGACGAGTTCCATGCGCTCCGTGAGGAGGGAAAAGAGAAGCCTGTCGTCGCCCCCGGAGAGCATCCCCAGCCGCGGGAGGTTGAGGGTCACGTTCTGGATCGAGGCATAGCGCATCTGCCAGGGTTTGCGGGCGTCCTCCCGGGCCCGGGGATCGCTCTTGAAATCGAGAAGACAGCAGCGCAGGATCTTCTGCGTCCCGTCGCGGTCGAAGAGGAAGTGGGGGTTTCCCTTCTCGGCGGCTGCGTCGCAGACGTGCAGGAGAAACTCCTCGTGCCCCGGCGTTTCGAAAAAGTCCTCCGTGATCCTCAGCAGGGGCTTGGGAAAGAAGAAGGGGCTCCCCATCGCGTCGCCGCCCCGGTAGATCTCGAACAGGGCCCGGGCAAAGCGCTGGGAATCCTTTTCATACTCCCCGTAGGTCTTGCCCGTGAACGCACCCCCGGGCCCGATGGCCGGCACGTCCCGAAGGTGCCGGGGGATCTCCCAGCAGATGCCGATCTCGGTGAAGATGGCCTGACCGCCCCGCGAGACGGCAAGCTGGGAGAACTCGAAGACGAGCATCTGGGCGATCTGCTCGATGTCCCGGTCCGACAGGGACTCCAGGTAAGGGGCGAAAAAGACGTTCACCGCGTCCCATCCGATCGTTCCCGAGAAGTGCCCCTGCAGGACGGCGCTGTAGCGGACCATGTGGGCCAGGAGGACCTCGGCGTGCCGGGCCGGTTTCGAGGCCGAGAAGGTGTTGGGGAGGCAGAGGCCGAACCGCTTGACGAACTCCAGGGTCTGGCTCGAGCTGTAGGGCCTGTCGACATAGCCCAGGTCGTGCAGATGGATGTCGCCCCGGACATGGGCATCCCCGACCTCGTGGGAGAAGACGCCGTGCAGCGCATACTCCTTCTTGATGCCCTCGGCGAGGATGAGGTTGGATGCCTCGGGGCCGTGGGGCAGGTTGGCGTTCTCCCTGTTGCGGTGCAGGAGGATCTGGCTGACGTCGTAGAGCGGGAAGCCGAGGCGGGTGTGCATGCTCCGCGCCTGCTCGAGGCCCCTCTCCATGAGCTTCGCGTCGACGAGCTCGCGGATCAGGGGGGCCGTGAGGCGCGTGAGCCCCGAGGCCATGATCTGCTTTTCGACGTCGAGGCTGATCGCCTCGGCCGTGCGGGCATCGACGTTGGTTTCCAGCATGAGGGCATCGACGATGCGTCTGCGGTCCCAGTGGGCGATCTCCTCGTCGGAGGTGCGGACGAAGAGGCTGATGTCGGTCGTTTCCTTTGCGGCCACGATGGTTCCTTTCAAGCGAAGGGCTACTTTTAACAGCTTGCACGGGGGCTGTCAATCAAACGAAAAAGGGTACGGAATCAAGAGTGAGACCATTTGCGCCGCGGGCGCTTCATTTCACGAAGAACCGTTCGCGACACCGGGGGCGCATCCCGTCAGGAGGAGCGATCATGTCCTTCGCTTCCTTGCCGGGGAGCAACCGCAGGTTGCGACAAAGACGTTGTAACGGATCCTCGCAAAACCTTTCCGATCTGCTCCTGTCCGGGCTGGTCAAAAAGGTTCAGATGCAAGGCGCCCTGAAAAGACAGAAGTTAGGAAGCTATGAAGAGCGGAAGATAGGCGTGGATTGAAGATTTGTTTAGCTTTTCCGCTTTTCCTGACTTCTGCTCGTCTTTACTTCGCGAACGCCAAGGCGGTAAACGATCGCAGTGTCGAGCAGGACGGGATGCGCCCCCGGTCACCAGTCCGTCAGATATTCGTTTTGGATTGGCCCGCGAGAGACCCCAGCGCCTTCTCGGCGGCCTCGGCCATGGCCTCGTCGTGGTCGTGGGAGAGGGCGAAGACCCGGAAGTGGACGACCCGCGCCGGGATGAACCGGTAGAGGTCCACGAGCGGCTCCGGCGAGGTGATGCCCGTGGCGGGGTTGTAGATGTTGATCCGCTTGTTTTCCTCCGTGATGGGGTTGAGCGGCCTCGGGTCCTGCGTGGCGAGATCGACGCGGAACGGTCTTCTGCGCAGCTCCCGGGGGAGGTGCCTGCGGATCTCGTCCTCGTAGTCCCTTTCCCCCGAGAAGCGGATGCCGCGGGGCAGCTCGTCGATGGAGAGCTCCGTGACGAAGGACATCTTCCACTTGACCTCGCGGTTGTGGAGCTTCTCCCACTCCCGACCCAGTGTCCGCTTCTGGGGGTCCTTGTCGCGCGGCCACCGCTGGACATCCCGGAAGAGGGTCCACTCGTCGCACTCGAGGTAGTCGTCGAGGGACTTCGAGGGGTCCCCCGGCAGCAGCCGGTTCATCGTGTCGCGGAAGATCTCCTGCAGGTGCAGGTCCAGGGCCCGCGTGGTGCGGTGGTAGTAGACGTTGCGGTAGAGGTTGAGCCTCGCGTTGAGAAACCGGGAGAGGGCGGAGATGCCGGCCTGGTGCAGGGTGATCCCCTTCTCGGTGAAGAACGTGTAGAAGCGCAGGCGCGAGATGTCCACCATGTCCAGGGAGAAGCCCGTCATGAAGGCGTCCCGCTGGACGTAGTCGAGGTTGTCGGCCGTGTAGACGCCCGAGAAGAGCTGCCGGAGAAGCTCGAGCCACCGCGGCTGTCTCCCGTCCCGCCCCTCGGGCATCTTGATCAGGTAGGCCACGTGGGCCGGGTCGAGGGTCTCCCCCTTCTCGAAGGGGCCCGTCGGGCTGCGCCGCACGGCGGCAATCGTCCTGGCCAGCTTCTTCAAGATGATCTTCCGGCCCAGGTCCTCGTGCGTGATTCCGTACTGGTCGAGAAAATGATCGTCGAAGAAGTGGCCGAAGGGGCCGTGCCCCACGTCGTGCAGCAGCCCCGCCAGGCGTGCCAGCTCCTCGATGAAGTGGCTCGAGGGGGCATCGGGGCATACGCTCTTGAGGCTGGGGTAGAGGTGCCGGCTGAATTCTCCCGCGACGTGCATGGTGCCCAGGGAGTGCTGGAACCGGCTGTGCTCCGCGGCGGGGTAGACCCAGCGGGCGCTCTGGAGCTGGTGGATGCGCCGGAGCCGCTGGACCCAGGGCGTGTCGAGGAGGTCCTTCTCCGTCTTCTCCCCGGGGCAGGCGGGGTCGGGGACGGTGAACCACGCGTACTGGTGGATGGGGTCGGCGATGAGCGCCTTGCCCGCGTAGACGTTCGCAAATTCGAGGCCCTTCTTGCGCATGCCCGGGTTTGTATCGGAAATCGGCTCAATCTTCAATGGATAATCGCCGCGCGGCGGGAAAAAGCTTTGATTCCGGCGGCTTGTCTGATAAATAGAAGGCAGGCGCACCGGGGGGGACAGACAGGATGCCCAGCAATCTCAAGATCGCCCTCGTCTTCATCGTGATCCTCGTTTCAGTCGGCACCGCGGGATTTCACGTCATCGAGGGGTGGGGCCTGCTCGAATCCGCTTACATGACGGTCATGACCCTCACCACGGTCGGCTACGGGGACTTCGCGCCGCAGAGCCGCGCGGGCATGGCCTTCGCCGTGGCGCTCGTGGCCGTCGGCGTCGGCACCATGCTCTACACGGTCGGTCTCGTGGCCCAGACCATGGTGGAAGGCCGCCTGGTGAATCTCATGGGGAGGGGCAGGATGGAAAAGACCATCGAGAACATGAGCAACCATTACATCCTCTGCGGGTGCGGCCGGATCGGGACGCTCATCGCCCGGGAACTCGCCGCGGAGAAGGTGCCCTTCGTCGTCGTGGACAACCGGCCCGGGGTGATCCAGAGGCTCCAGGAGGAAGGCTTTGTCCATTTCCAGGGCGATGCCACCCACGACAAGAGCCTCATCGGGGCCGGGATCCAGCGGGCCAAGGGGATCGTCTGCGTGCTGCCCACCGACGCGCAGAACCTCTACGTGATCCTGACGGCCAAGGAATTGAACCCCCGGATATGGGTTCTCGCGCGCTCCGAGGAGGAGGCCTCGGAACGCCGGCTGCTGCGCGCCGGTGCCGACCGGGTCATCTCGCCCTACACGCTGGGCGGAAACCGGATGGCCATGGCCATCCTGAGGCCCGCCATGCTGGATTTCATCGAGATCACCACGCGCAGGCAGAGCCTGGAGCTCCGCATGGACGAACTGGCCATCGGCGACCGGTCCGCCCTCATCGGCAAGACCCTCGAGGAGTCGGGGATCCGGCAGCGCTACGGGCTCATCATCGTTGCGGTGAAGAAGGACTCGGGCAAGATGATCTTCAACCCCGCCGCGGGCTACACGATCGAGAGCGGCGACAAGCTGATCGCCCTCGGGGAAGAGGACAACGTCTCTAGGTTGTCGAAAGAGTATCTTGGATGAGACTCGAGGGGATCACCCCTTCGCGAAGCACCCGCACGGGGAACACGGTGGCATCGACGATCGTCGAGCCCTTACCCCCCGGCGTCGGCCCCCCGTCGACGACCGCGTCGATTCCCCCCCCGAGCTGAGAGAGCACGTCCGCCGCCGATGAGCACTCCGGCGCGCCGGAGCGGTTCGCGCTCGTGGCGGTCAGCGGCCCCCCGAGGCGGCGCGCGAGTTCACGGGCCACGGGGTGGCTCGTGAGCCGGACGCCGATCTGGGCCGTCCCCGCCGTCAGCATGGGCGATACGGGGGCCGAGGCCCTGAAGACGATCGTCAGGGGCCCCGGCCAGAGGCGGCTCATGAGCCGGCGGGCCCCCGCCGGAACGTCCCGCACAAAGGCGTCCAAATGCTCCGGATCGCCGATCACGACGAGAATCGGGTTGCTGAAGTCCCGGCCCTTGATGTCGAATATCTTCCCGACGGCGGCCTCGTTGCGCGCATCGGCCCCCAGGCCGTAGAAGGTCTCCGTGGGAAAGGCGATGACCCCTCCCCGGTGCAGAATGGCAACGGCCTCGTCGATTTTTTCAGGCTCCGGGCTCTCTTGGTTGATCTTGATGATGTGTGTCATGGCAAAAGGAGATGGCTAAAGGCTTAGGGCTGAGGGCTAGAGGTAGAGGAAGTCAATTCACGCTCTTTCCTCGCCTTAAGCCCTTTGCCCTCAGCCTTACGCCAGCCTTACAAACATTCGAGCTTCCTGTGCTTCTCCTCCACGTCGCGGGCCATCTGCTCGGCGTGCTGCTGCAGCTTTCTGCGAAGCGCCTCGTCGTTCAGGGCGAGGATCCGCACCGCCATCAGCGCGGCGTTGCGCGCACCCGCCTTGCCGATGGCCATGGTCGCCACCGGGATCCCCCCGGGCATCTGCACGGTCGAGAGCAGCGCGTCGAGGCCGCCCAGCGAGGTGGCGTCGATGGGCACGCCGATGACGGGCAGGCGGCTCAGCGAGGCGACAACCCCGGCCAAGTGGGCGGCCGCCCCGGCGCCCACGATCAGGACCTTGACGCCCCGGCCTTCCGCCTTCTGTGCAAACGCCTTCGTCCGATCCGGCGTGCGGTGGGCCGAGGTGAGGTAGAGTTCATAGGGGATGCCGAACTTCTTGAGCGTCTCCAGGGCTTCCTTCATGACGGAAAGGTCGGAATCGCTCCCCATCAGCACGCTTACGAGAACGTCGCTTTTCTTTTTCATGGGCTCGCTCCACTCGATGGCTCAGGGCAAAGGGCTGAAGGCCGAGGGCCAAGGTCCGACATTCGCCTTCTCTTCACCGGAAGCGCGGCGCCTCAGGCCATTCGCCCGTCTTAATGTTTGAAGTGCCGGACCCCTGTGAAGATCATCGCAATGCCGTGCTCGTCGGCCGCCTGGATCGACTCCTCGTCGCGGATCGAGCCGCCGGGCTGGATGATTGCCGTCACGCCGGCCTTGGCCGCCGTGTCGACGACGTCCCGGAAGGGGAAAAAGGCGTCGGAGCCCATCACGGTCCCCTTCGTGGGGGCCGCGGCCTTCATGATGGCGATCCTGACCGAGTCGACACGGCTCATCTGGCCCGCGCCCACGCCCACGAGCTTGTCCTTCGTGGTGAGGACGATGGCGTTGGACTTCACGTGCTTGACGACCCTCCAGGCGAAGTCCAGGGCCTGGTACTCCTCCTCGGTGGGCTTTCGCTTCGTGACGACCCTCGCCTTGCGGACGTCCGTGGTGTCGGCGTCGCGCTCCTGGACGAGGAGCCCGCCCACGACGCGCCGGAAGTCGTAGCCCGTCTTGCCTGCGGCGCAGGAGGGGTCCGCCTCGATGAGCCGGAGGTTCTTCTTCGACGCGAAGATCGCGAGGGCCTCGGGCTCGAACTTCGGGGCGATTACGACCTCGAGGAAGAGCTTGGCGATCTCCTCGGCGGCCTTCCCGTCGACGGGGCGGTTCACGGCGACGATCCCGCCGAAGGCCGAAACGGGGTCGGTCTCGAGGGCCTTTCGGTAGGCCTCGAGGATGTCGCCCCCGGACGTGGCCGCGCCGCAGGGGTTGGCGTGCTTCATGATGACCGCCGTCGGCCGGTCGAAGTCGCAGGCCATCTGCCAGGCGGCGTCGCTGTCCATGATGTTGTTGTAGGAGAGTTCCTTGCCCTGCAGCTGCCGTCCTCCGGCGATGCCGGCGGCAAGCTGCGCCCCCTCGCGGTAGAATACCGCCTTCTGGTGGGGGTTCTCGCCGTAGCGCAGGTCCTGGGCTTTCTGGAACTGCAGGGTGTAGACATCGGGGAAGTCCTTGCGGCCGCCGCCGGGCAGGATGGTCCCCAGCCAGTTTGAGATGGCCGCGTCGTAGCGCGCCGTGAGCTGGAAGGCCTTGGTGGACAGGGCGAAGTTCGTCGCCTCGGAGACCTCGCCCCCCGTCCTCTGCATCTCCTCGAGGATCTTCGGGTAATCCGCGGGGTCCGTGACGATACTGACGAAACGGTAGTTCTTCGCCGCCGAGCGGACCATGGTGGGCCCCCCGATGTCGATGTTCTCGATGGCCTCCTCGAGCGTGCAGCCGGGCTTGGCCACGGTGTCCTCGAAGCGGTAGAGGTTGATGGCGACCAGGTCGATCATCTCGATGCCGTGCGCCCGGGCCGAGGCCCTGTGTTCCTCACGGTCGCGCAGCGCCAGCAGCCCCCCGTGGATTTTCGGGTGCAGGGTCTTGAGCCTCCCGTCCATCATCTCCGGGAACCCCGTGTAGGCCGACACGTCGGTGACGTCGATGCCCGCCGCCTTGAGCTGGGCCGCCGTGCCCCCCGTCGAGAGGATCTCGACGCCGAAGGCCTTCAGGCCCTTCGCAAACTCCACGATGCCCGTCTTGTCCGTGACGCTGATTAAGGCCCTGTTGATCTTGTTGCCCATTGGTTGCTCCTCTTGTTTTCTATTCAGAAGGTGGGAAGGTAAGAGGGTGAGAGGGTAAGAAAGAAAAACGTTTCCAACCTTCTCCCCCTCTCAACCTCTCACCCTCTTCTTACGCGTTGCATGTGCTCGATGCGCCGCTGGATGAGCGCCCTCGTGCCGATGTCGGGGCGGTGGTCGACGGGGCCCTTCACGGCGGAGACGGCGCTCTCGGCGATCCGTTCCGCCTCGTCGAGGCTCGCGGCGATGCCGACGACCCCGATGGCCCGCGAGGAGGTCATGTAGAGCCCGTCGGCCTTCCTGTCGACCGACGCGTAGTAGAGCCTCGCGTCGCCCACGTCGCCCACGTCGATCTTCGCCGACGTTGATTGCGCGTCGGGATGGTCCTTGGGCAGGCCGTAGGCCTTCGGCACGATGTACTTGCAGACGGTGGCCTTCCTCTCGAACTCGACGGCGAGACGGTCGAGCGTGCCGCCCACGACGGCCCGGCAGACCTCCACGAAGTCGGTCTTGAGCAGCGGCAGGATGTTCATCGCCTCGGGGTCCCCGAATCGGGCGTTGTACTCCACGAGCCGCACGCCGTCGCGGGTGATCATGAAGCCGCCGTACATGATGCCCTTGTAATAGTCGCCCGTCTCCCTGTAGACGGCCTCGGCCACCCTCTGCGTGATGGCCAGGCCCGCGGTCACATCCTCGGGCCGCATGAAGGGGAGGCAGTGGTCGGCATCGGAGTAGGAGCCCATGCCGCCCGTGTTGGGGCCCTTGTCGTCGACGAAGCGCCGCTTGTGGTCCTGCACGGGCGGGGTGGCCACGACGGTCTTCCCGTCACAGATGCACTGCAGGGAGAACTCCTCGCCCTCGAGCTTTTCCTCGATCACCACGGCGGGGTGCTCCCGCAGGACCTCCCTGCAGTACTCGAGGGCTTCCTCGCGGGTCTGGAAATGATCCCCCTGGACCTTGACGCCCTTGCCGCCGGTCAGCCCGTCGGGTTTCACGACGATACCCGGGAGGTCCTTCATGAACGCCTCGATCCCGGACAGGGACGTGAACGTCTCATAGCGGGGGTTGCCGGGGATGCCGTATTTCCGGAGGAGGTCCCGCGTGAAGGACTTCGATGTCTCGAGACGCGAGAGCCCTTTCCTGGGACCCACGGCGGGGATCCCGGCCGCCAGGAGCGCATCGACGGCCCCGAGGTTCAGGGGGTCTTCGGGTCCGACGACGGCGAACTCGCAGCCGTTGGACTTGGCGAAGGCCATGAGGGCCGGCAGGTCCTCGTAGGGCCCGACGAGGGTCTTCGCGGACAGGGTTGCGATCCCGGGGTTGTTGGTCTTCATGTAGGAAAAGAGTTTCGGGTCATGGCTGGAGCGCATGATCGCCTCGGCGATGGCATGCTCCCGGGCCCCGTTTCCGACCAGCAGCACACCCGGCATGAAACACCTCCTCGCAGTCGCTTTTGATCGCGGAAACCATCGAAAATAAAGGGGAAATGTTCAAAAAGATGGACTGCATCATAACGGAATCGGCTCCTCAAGTCAATGAAAACGCTCTTGCGCGCAACCCTGCAGGCAAGCCTCCCTGTGTCCGGCGCTGACCGGCCGTCTCAACCGGCGGCTGTCCGCAATCCCCCTCCTTGACTTTTGATGCAATGTCCGATAGACTGCAGTCATCTTTAACCCGTCGATTCCGTTGGATAATTTCTAGCCCCGGGTACACGGACCCTTGGACCCATACGTCACATTCAAACTCGTCCTGATGGGACTGTGCCTGCTCCTGTCGGGCTTCTTTTCGTCCTCCGAGGCCGCCCTTTTTTCCCTGACGCCCCTGCACCTGCACAAGATGCGTGAGGAGCGCTTTCCGTTTTTCTCGTATGTCGAAAAGCTTCTCGATACGCCGCGGCGGCTTCTGGTCACCATCATCGCAGGAAACGAGGCCGTCAACATCGTCCTTTCCGCCACGGCCACGGCCCTCTTCATCAGCCTGTTCGGCGAACGGGGAGAGTGGATCACCGTCGCCGTGCTGAGCCCCGTGCTGTTTCTCTTTGGCGAAGCCATCCCGAAGATCTTCGGGAAGACTTACTCCATGCGGCTCTCCTCCGTGGTGGCGCCGCTGATGGTCCTCGTGCAGAGAGTGGAGCTCCCGCTGGTCCGGCTGCTGGAAAAGATCTCCCTGCTCATCCTCGGACCCGTGCGGGAGAGACAGCCGGCGGAGGGCGAGGCCCTGATGGAGGACGAGTTCCGCAGCCTCGTCGATGCGGGCCACCAGGAGGGGATTCTCGATACCGGCCAGCGGGACCTGATCCACCGGGTCTTCGACCTGGCCGACACGCCCGTCTGCGACATCATGACCCCGCGGGTCGACATGTTCTGCCTGTCCCTGTCCGAGAGCCCCGAGGCCATGCGGCAGCGAATCATCGAACAGGGCTACTCCCGGGTCCCCATCGTCGGCTCGGGTCCCGATGACATCGTCGGGGTTCTCTATGCGCGGGATCTGCTGGGGCTGCTGGCGGAAGGCAAGTCCCCTCAATCGGTGGAGCCCCTGCTGCGCAAGGCCTATTTCGTTCCCGAGGAGCGCAGCGCCGAGCAGGTGCTGCGGGATTTCCAGAAGCGCAACATGCACATGGCCTTCGTCGTGGACGAGTACGGGGGCATCTCGGGCCTCGTGACGATGGAGGACATCCTGGAAGAGCTCTTCGGGGACATCTACGACGAGCGGGACATCCGGGAGAGGCCGTTCCACCGCATCGACGAGAAGACCCTGACGGTCTCGGGCGCCCTGTCGATCGATGCGTTCAACGCCATCGCCGGCACGTCCATCCCGTCGGAGGACTTCGGAACCGTCGGCGGCTACGTGCTGCACCTGTTCGGCGCACTGCCCGCGCGGGGCGATCGAGTCACTTCCGAGGGGCTGACCTATGTCGTGCGGAAGGTCCGGGGGACACGGATCCTGAGTCTCCGGGTGACGCGGCAGGAGGGGGAAGCCCCATGAGCGAGTTCTTCCTCATCCCGCTGATCCTGGCCTGCATCGTTCTGGAGGGACTGTTCTCCGGGGGCGAGATCGCCCTGATCTCCGCCGACATCCACCGCATCCGCCGGCGGGCGCAGACCGGGTCGAAGTCCGCGGCGATCGCCCTGCGGCTGCTGGACAACCCGGAGTGGTTCCTGGCCACGTGCCTCATGGGGACCGACCTCTGCGTCATCACGGGCACGGCGCTTGCGACGTCCCTCCTGATTTCGGCTTTCGGGCCGACCAGGGGAGAGTGGGTCTCCGTGGCCGTCATGATCCCGTCGATCCTGATCTTCGGGGAGATCGTTCCGAAGAGCTATTTCCGCCATCGCGCCGAGCAGAAGGCCGTCCTCATCGCCCCCTTCATCTGGGCGGCATCCTGGGTCTTCTGGCCTTTCGTCTTCGTGATCTCCAAGATCGCCCGAGGCGCCCTGTACGCGCTGGCCGGGCAGAGGGGACGGCTTTCCCTCCCCTATATCACAAAGGACGGATTGAAATACCTGCTGCACGAAGAGGCCGTTCAGACCGATGTCCAACGCTCGGAAAAGGAGATGGTGGACCGCATCTTCGACTTCTCCGAAACGAGCGTCGGCCGCGTCATGGTCCCCCTTTCCAACGTGGCGGCCATCGGGGAGGAGGCCGCCCTGGGGGATGCCGCCCGGCTCTTCAAAGAGACCGGCTTCTCCCGGTTTCCCGTCTATCAGGGCAACGTGATCAACGTGATCGGGATCGTGCATGCCTTCGACATCCTGAAGGCGATGCCGGCCTCGGCATCCCGGCCGGTCCGCGAGGTTGTGAGGCAGCCCCTCTTCGTGCCCGTCAACAAGCCCGCCGACGATCTGCTGCTGGAGATGCAGCGCCGGGGAGAGCCGATGGTCGTGGTCGTCGACGAGTACGGCGGCGCCGTGGGCATCGTGACGATCGAGGACATCCTCGAGGAGATCGTGGGCGACATCCGCGACGAGTACGACAAGCGCGAGCGAGGCGTGCGCAGGCTTGCCCCCGGGCGCTACCTGGTGACCGGCCGGATCGCGATCGGGCGGCTGCAGGAGATCCTTCCTCTCGGCATCCCGGAGGGCCCCTACGAGACGCTGGCCGGGTACCTGCTGCACCAGATGGGGCGGATCCCGCGCAGGATGGAGCAGTTCCGCGCGGGCAGCGTCCAGTATGTCATCGAGGATGCCGACATGAAGTCGATCAAGCAGGTGCAGGTCATCCTTCCCGCGGACCCCGCCGCCGCAAGGAAAGAGGAGGGGCCGCCGGAGCCGCCGCGGCCGGCGGGCGGGCTGTGAGCAAAGCACAGGAGGGTAAGAGGGTGAGAGGGTAAGAAGTTTTGGGAGCGGAAAGCAAACTGCAGGGATCCTCGGGCAACCCGGGAAACGTTTTGCAGAGAAAGCAGAACAGCGGAAGGGGGCGGGATGAAGACGGAAGACAAGACGTTTGCAACGATGATCCTCGCGGCCGGCAAGGGCACGAGGATGAAATCGGACCTCGTGAAGGTCCTGCACCCCGTGGCCGGGAGGCCCATGCTGGACTATGTCCTGAGTCTCGCCGAACAGATGGGGTCCTCCCGGATTGCCGTCATCATCGGTCACCAGGCCGAGCTCGTGGAGGCCCGCTACGCAAATCGGGGCCTCACGTTCGTCTACCAGCGCGAGCAGCTCGGGACGGGCCACGCCGTCCTGCAGGCCGCAGAGGCCTTCAAGGGCTACAGGGGCACGATCCTGATCCTCTGCGGCGACGTGCCGCTGCTGAAGGCCACGACGATACGCGAGCTGATGGACAGCCACCGCGCCTCCGGGGCGGCCGTCACGGTCCTGACGACCCTCCTCGAGGACCCCTTCGGCTACGGCCGGATCGTCAAGGACGCCGAGGGCAACGTGCTGGGGATCGTGGAGCACCGCGACGCCACGGAGGAGCAGGGGAAGATCCGCGAGATCAACACGGGGATCTATTGCGCGGAGAATCCTTTCCTGTTCGAGGCGGTCGGTGAGATCGGCAACGACAACGCCCAGAAGGAGTACTACTTCACGGACATCTTCGCCATAGCCCGCCGCAAGGGGGTACGAACGGCCTCCGTCGTCGCGCCCGACCCCGGCGAGGTCATGGGCATCAACGCACAGGAGGACCTCGTGCGGGCCACCCGGATCGTGCAGCAGCGGCTCACAGAGAAGCTCAAGGACAGCCGGTGATGAGAGCGGCGGCTCGCGGGACGAGCCCGGGGACGGAATCACGCGCTGCAAGGTCCTCGCGCGCCGGGGAGTTTTTTTCCCTTGCATCGGCGCCGGGCTCCCCCTAAGGTAGGGGCAAACCCGCGGAGCCGCGACACGATGAAGATCGCAACTCTCGAGCTTTCCAACCGCCTGATCCTGGCCCCCCTGGCGGGAATCTCGGATCTGCCCTTCCGGATGATCGTCCGGCGCTTCGGCTGCGGGCTCTGCTACTCGGAGATGGTGAGCGCCGACGGGATCGTGCGGGGCCAGAGAAAGACCCTCGACATCCTGCGCAGCGACCCGGGCGACCGGCCCCTGATCGCGCAGATCTTCGGCTCCGATCCCGGCGTGCTGGCGGCGGCGGCGCGGATCATCGAGCAGAGGGGGCTTGCCGATGCCGTGGACATCAACATGGGCTGCCCCGTCAAGCCCGTGATCCGCCGGGGCGCCGGCGCGGCACTGATGAGGGAGCCGGACCGGGTCCGCCTCATCGTTCGGGAAGCGCGGCGCTCCATCCGGATCCCCCTGACCGTCAAGATCCGGTCGGGCTGGTCGCCGAGGGAGAAGAACGCCCTCGAGATTGCCCGGATCGTCGAGGGGGAAGGGGCCGATGCCATTGCCGTCCACCCTCGGACGGCCTCCCAGGGGTTCAGCGGCCGGTCCGACTGGTCCGTGATCGCCGAGGTCAAGGCGGCCCTGAGGATTCCCGTCATCGGAAACGGGGATGTCGAGGCCCCCGGGGACGCCTCGGCCCTGCTCGGGCAGACGGGGTGCGACGGCGTCATGATCGGGCGCGGGGCCCTGGGGAACCCCTGGATCTTCCGAAACGCCCTCCGGCATCTGGCCGGGAAGGGCATCGAACTTGCAGATCTCGAAGAGAAGAGGGGGGTCATTGCCGAGCATCTCGCCATGTCCGTCGAGCGCTACGGCGAACCAACGGGGGTGAAGAACTTCCGGAAGCACCTGTTCTGGTACACCAAGGGGCTACGGGGAAGCGCGGCCTTTCGGAAAGCCGCGGGGACCATCACGGGAAAACCCAATGTCCTGGCCGCGGTTTCGGTGTATTTTGACGCGCTTGCGGAGGGTACGGCCGAAGAGAAAAAGCCGCTTGACTTTTTTGGAAAGATGAACATAAGCTTCAATCAAAGCAAGGCTTTTCCCCGGGTGGGTCCGGGAGGCACGGAGGAGAGGTAGAACGGCATCGTGGAACTCGTCAAGTTCAGGGAACTCGAGCAGAGAATCAAGGGACTCGTCGAGGAACATCAGGCACTGAAGAGGAGATTAAAGGAGTTAGAAGAGCTGGTCGAAATAAAGAGCGGAGAAGTCAGGGAGGCAAACAGCAAGATCACCAAACTCAACGAGGAAAGGGATTCCGTCAGACAGAAGGTGGACACGCTACTGGATTTGCTGGAGGATATAAACGCATCAGAGCAGACATCGGGGTTGTTGTTTGAAAAAAAGGTTTGATCTCAAAATCATGGGGCACAACGTCTCCGTGCTGAGTGATGCCAGTGATGACCATGTTTTGAGGATCGTGGAGCATATCAACAACAAAGCGGAGGAAATCAAACGCGCCTCAAAAAATTTGACGACTCTGAACATCGTCATGCTGGTTGCCCTGAATCTGGCCGATGAGTTGATCCGGCTGAGGGGCGAACAGGAGACGATCTGCAATCAGCTGGAAACCCGGTCGGAGGAACTGATCCATCTGATCGACCGGGAAGAGAACGGGAAGAACATTCCCCTGCGATGTGCGTGATTAACAAAATCCTTTGAGCTAACACCTGATGACAGGGAGCCCTCCCTGGTAGGAAGTGTGCAGGTCCCCGAGAGGAAAGCCTGACTCCACACACAGGGCGCCCACCTTGTTGACAAGGTTCAAGGTTATTCGTTAACACGGCATAGGCGGGGGATTTTTTTTGGCCCCGCCCGAAAAGAATAACCCCCCGACTTTGCAGTTGTTTGCCCCGCCTCAACTCCCGTCTGGATTGATCTCAAGGCACTGAAGAGGAAGAATCGTCATCACCGCATCGGTCTTCCCATGCCATCATGGATAAGGAGGTGACCTCGTTTGGACTTTTTACCCGTTATCATCGCCATTGCATCACTGATCGCCGGTATCGCCTTCGGATACCTGATTCGGAGGGTCATCAACCGCAAGGAGATGCAATCCTCCGAGAATCTTGCCGTCCGGATCGTCGAAGAGGCCAAGAAAGAGGCGGACAACATCAAGAAAGAGGCGGTTCTCCAGGCCAAGGAGAGCCTGCTGAAGACCAAGGCCGAGTTCGAGCGGGAGGCCCGCGAGCGGAAGGCCGAGCTCGACAAGCTCGAGGCCAGGCTCCGGGCCAAGGAGGAGAACCAGGAAAAGCGCATCGACATGCTCGTCCAGAAGGAGAGCAACATCGAGAACCGCGAGAAGGGACTCCAGCAAAAGGAGAACGCGCTGCAGGAAAAGCACGAACGGCTCAACCGGATCATCGACGACCAGAAGGAGAAGCTGGAGAAGATCGCCGGGTTCACCGCCGAGGAGGCCAAGGCACAGCTCATCCAGTCCCTGGAGGCCGAGGCCAAGCGCGAGGCGGCCATCCTCATCCGCAAGGCCGAGGAGGAGGCCAAGCGCATCGCCGACAAGAAGGCCCAGGAGATCCTCGCCTACTCCATCCAGCGCTACGCCGGGGACTTCGTGGCCGAAAGCACCGTGTCCGTCGTGAATCTGCCCACCGACGAGATGAAGGGCCGGATCATCGGCCGTGAGGGCCGCAACATCCGCGCCATCGAGGCGGCCACGGGCGTCGATCTCATCATCGACGACACCCCGGAGGCCGTGGTGCTCTCGGCCTTCGATCCCGTGCGCAGGGAGGTGGCGAAAATCTCCCTCGAGCGCCTCATCAGCGACGGCCGGATCCACCCGGGCCGCATCGAGGACGTGGTCAAGAAGGTGCAGGGCGAGGTGGACAAGATCATCCAGGAGACGGGGGAGCGGGCCTCCTTCGACGTGGGCGCCCACGACATCCATCCCGAGCTCATCACCCTGCTGGGCAAACTGAAGTACCGCTCCAGCTTCTCCCAGAACGTCCTCCAGCACTCCATCGAGGTGGCCCACCTGACGGGCATGATGGCCTCGGAGCTGGGGCTCGATGTGCGGGAGGCCAAGCGGGCCGGGCTGCTGCACGACATCGGCAAGGCCGTGGACCACAAGCTCGAGGGAACGCACGCCGAGCTCGGGGCGGATTACGCCAAGCGCTTCGGCGAGCACGAGCGCATCGTCGAGGCCATCGCGACGCATCACGACGACGGCCGCAACAACAACATCCTGGGCGTCCTCGTCCAGGTGGCGGACACCCTGTCGGCGGCGCGTCCCGGCGCCCGCAGGGAGATGCTCGAGACCTACGTGAAGCGGCTCCAGGAACTCGAAGGCATCGCCAAGTCCTTCAACGGCGTCGAATCGTGCTTTGCCATCCAGGCGGGCCGCGAGATCCGGATCATGGTGCAGAACGAAAAGATCTCCGATGACGAATCCCTCGTCCTCTGCAAGGACATCGTCAAGAAGATCGAGTCCGAGCTGACCTACCCGGGCCAGATCAAGGTGACCGTCATCCGGGAAACGCGGGTGACGGACTTCGCGAGATAAGACGGGTTTCATGCAGATCCTGTTCATCGGGGACATTGTCGGGCGGCCGGGCCGCCGCGCCGTGCGTGAGCTCCTGCCGGGGCTCGTGAAAGAGCACGGCGTCGAGCTGGTCGTCGCCAACGGCGAAAATGCCGCCGCGGGCTTCGGCATCACGCGGGACACGGTGGATGAACTGCTGGAGTGCGGCGTTCACCTGCTCACCACGGGAAACCACGTCTGGGACAAGAGAGAAGTCCTGGGCTTCATCGACGAGTACCCGAACCTCCTGCGGCCCGCCAATTACCCCGAGGCCTGTCCCGGGATCGGTCATGCCGTCGTGAAGACGGCCGCGGGGATTGCCGTCGCCGTGGTCAGCCTCGCGGGAAGGGTCTTCATGCACCCTGCCGACTGCCCGTTCCGCACGGCGAAAGGCCTTCTGGCGGGCCTCCGGCAGCAAACGCCCGTCATCATCGTGGACGTGCACGCCGAGGCCACCTCGGAGAAGCAGGCGTTGGGCTGGTTTCTGGACGGGGAGGTCAGCGCCGTCCTGGGGACGCACACCCACGTGCAGACCGCCGACGAGACGATCCTTCCCGGCGGGACGGCCTACATCTCCGACGTCGGGATGACAGGCCCCCACCACTCCGTCATCGGCATCGAGAAGGCGATGATCATCGACCGGTTCCTCACCGGGATGCCCTGCCGCTTCGAGGTCGCCCGCGGCGACACCCGCATGCAGGGCGTTCTCGTTGCCGTGGACCCGCAGAGCGGCAAGGCACAGTCCATCAAGCGGGTGAATCTGCGCCTGAAAGAATGAGAAGGTGAGAGGGCGAGAACGTGAGAGGGTAAGAAGGGAAGAAAAGTCAATCCGTGCTTTTTCTTGCTCACCTTCCCACCTTCTTACCTTCAGACCTTCTGCTTCGACCGAAGGAGAACGGGATGAAAAGTGTCTATGATGTCTTGTCGGAAAGAGGGTTCGTGGAGCAGGTGACCGACGAGGCCGAGGCTCGCCGGATCCTGGCCGGCGAAAAGGTGACCTGCTACATCGGATTCGACCCGACGGCCACGAGCCTCCACATCGGGAGCCTCGTGCCCATCATGTCGCTGGCCCACATGCAGCGAAACGGCCACCGGCCCATCGCCCTGGTGGGCGGCGGGACGGCCATGATCGGCGACCCCAGCGGGAAGACCGAAATGCGCCAGGTCCTCTCCAAGGAGAAGGTCGACGAAAACGCCGAGGCGATCAAGAAGCAGCTTTCCCAGTATCTGGATTTCGGGGAGGGGAAGGCCCTCCTGGTCAACAACGCCGACTGGCTGCTGCCCCTGAAGTACATCGAGTTCCTCCGGGACATCGGACGGCACTTCAGCGTGAACCGGATGCTGGCGGCCGAGAGCTACCGGATGCGCATGGAGACGGGCCTGAACTTCATCGAGTTCAACTATATGTTGCTCCAAGCATACGATTTTCTTTATCTTTTCCAGAAAGAGGGGTGTCTCTTCCAGATGGGCGGCAACGACCAGTGGGGAAACATCGTGGCCGGCATAGACCTCATCCGGCGCGTCGAGGGCAAGCAGGCCTACGGCATCACCTTCCCCCTGATCACCACCTCCGTGGGGACCAAGATGGGCAAGACCGAGAAGGGGACGGTATGGCTCGACGGCTCCCTCACCTCGCCCCACGAATATTACCAGTACTGGGTCAACACGACGGACGACGACGTGGAGCGTTTCATGGCGCTCTTCACCTTCCTGCCCATCGAGGAGATCCGGGAGGTGCGCAACCTGAGCGATGCCGACCTGAACAAGGCCAAGGCGGTGCTGGCCTTCGAGGCCACGAAGGTCACCCACGGGGAAGAGGCGGCCGTGGGTGCCTGGCGGGCCGCGTCGGCCGCCTTCGGGACGAAACCCGTGGATCCCACTCTCTTTCCGTCGAGCTCGATCCCCCGCGGGAGGGCCGAGGCCGACGTGTCGGCCATCCCCGCCGTCGAGAAGCGCCGGGAGGACTTCGGGGACGGCATCCCCGCCTTCGAGCTCTTCCACGAGGTGGGGCTCTGCAGGTCCCGCGGCGAGGCCCGCCGCAACCTCGAACAGGGGGGCGGCTACGTCAACGGCGAGCCGATAAAAACATTTGACGAAAAGATCGGTCTGTGGCATATTATGCCCAACGGTGAGATTCTCCTGAGAAAAGGAAAGAAGACGTACTTCCGCATTGTCGTCCGCTAGTCCCCGTTCTCAGTCTTCGGGACAACCTCACAAGGCGATTAAAAAAAGATTAAATTTTTTGCTTGACATATTTATTCTGTCGAGTATAATTAGCGCTTTCCGGTGGCGGAGCAAATTGTTTTTCCGCCGAAAAAGTTCTTGACAAGAGAAGGCCTTTAAACTAAACGTATAGGCTCTTTTCAACGGTCTTTGACAATTGAATACAGGGAAGGATGTTTTTCTGGGTCCGCTTTGAGTGAATTGATTTGATCAAAATCATCTGGGATAAAAACTGGAGAGTTTGATCCTGGCTCAGAACAAACGCTGGCGGCGTGCCTAACACATGCAAGTCGTACGAGAAAGTCGGCTTCGGCCGATGAGTACAGTGGCGCACGGGTGAGTAACGCGTGGGTAATCTGCCCCCCGGTCAGGAATAACCCGCCGAAAGGCGGGCTAATACCCGATAACACTGACGCTCTGCGGAGCGTCTTTCAAAGAAGGCCTCTGTTTACAAGCTTTCGCCGGAGGATGAGCCCGCGTACCATTAGCTAGTTGGCAGGGTAATGGCCTACCAAGGCAACGATGGTTAGCTGGTCTGAGAGGATGGCCAGCCACACTGGAACTGAGACACGGTCCAGACTCCTACGGGAGGCAGCAGTGAGGAATCTTGCGCAATGGGGGAAACCCTGACGCAGCAACGCCGC